>Ga0307478_10000055_pt1 | contig 133904 bp, 117 predicted proteins | sample atmos_gasesECM4C_2_FD_203713 | JGI IMG/M metagenome (GOLD analysis project Ga0307478, IMG submission 203713) | Hardwood forest soil microbial communities from Morgan-Monroe State Forest, Indiana, United States - atmos_gasesECM4C_05 | ecosystem: Environmental > Terrestrial > Soil > Temperate...
TGCGCACGACGGATGTGACGGGGGTGGCGGAGTTGCCGGCGGGCACGGAGATGGTGATGCCGGGCGACAACGTGAGCCTGGTGATTGAACTGATCACGCCGGTGGCGATGGAAAAGGGCTTGCGCTTTGCCATCCGCGAAGGCGGCCACACGGTGGGAGCGGGAACGATCGCCGAGATTGTGCAGTAAGTTTCGGGCTGGGTTACAAGCCGTGTCTCCGGTTCCATGTGGACAAAGTGCGGTTTGACGGCAAAGACTGGCTGATTGCCTTCACTCCCAGAGGAATCACATGGGAGGAGAAGCAGGTAAGGCCGATCCCGGATTCTGAAGTTCGGAGAATGGAAGGCGGAAGGCATCCCGGTAGCTCTTGATCGAGAGAGCATTAAGCGCTACTGGGCACAGATCGAAGACGGCGTCAGGGATTATCTGATTCGCGAGTCCTGGAGTTCTGGCGCAAAGAAGTGAACCGCGGCTTGCAGCTTGCCGCCAGTTCTTTCCTTCCGGAGGTGCCGGAAGGGGTTAGAGAGAAAACAGTGATTGGAAAAGAAAGAATTCGCATCCGGCTGAAGGCTTACGACTATCGCATTTTGGATCAGTCGACCGGCGAGATCGTGGAAACGGCGCGGCGCACGGGCGCGCAGATTGCCGGGCCAATTCCGCTGCCCACGATGAAGAACAAGTACTGCGTGCTGCGTTCACCGCATGTGGATAAGAAATCGCGGGAGCAGTTTGAGATCCGTACACACAAGCGGTTGCTCGACATTCTTGAGCCGACGCAGCAGACGGTTGACGCGCTGATGAAGCTGGATTTGCCAGCGGGCGTGGATGTGGAGATCAAGGCGTTCGGGAAAGAGCATAAGTAGAGCAGCTCGCGCCCGCGGAACGGACGAAGGCGCCCGTTCCCACACGAGCAGGTTCGCTCCCCAGCCACTAGCCGCTAAATAATGGCGAGATGCTGGGCACGGAGAAGGAAATGGCAACGAAGCTAACCGGGATTCTGGGCAAGAAGGTCGGGATGACGCAGTTGTTTGACTCGAAGGGCGATGTTCGCCCGGTGACGGTGCTGCAGGCTGGTCCGTGCGTGGTGACGCAGCACAAGTCGGCGACGAAGGATGGATACGAGGCGGCTCAGATCGGGCTGGTGGAGTTTGTGAAGGAGTCGCGACTGTCGAAGCCCGAGCGCGGGCATCTGGCCAAGAACAATCTTCCGCCGGTGAAGTTTCTGCGCGAGGTGCCGCTCGAAGTTGATGGCGCGGCAGACGGCGATGGAGCGGTGAAGGTTGGCGACCGCGTGCTGGTCGAGATTTTCGATGGCGAGAAGTTTGTCGACATCGTGGGAGTCAGCAAGGGCCACGGGTTTCAGGGCGTTGTGAAACGGCATCACTTTGGCGGAGGTCCCAAGTCGCACGGGTCGATGTTTCAGATCACCGGGTCGATCGGATCGTCGGCATTCCCGTCGCGCGTGTTCAAAGGGATGCGCATGTCGGGGCACATGGGACACCAGCAGGTGACGGCGCGCAATTTGCGCGTGCTGGGTGTGGATAAGGACGAGAATCTGCTCGTGGTCGAGGGCAGCGTGCCCGGACCGCAGGGTGGATACATCGTGATCACGAAGGCAAAGAAGCCGCCGAGAGAGCGCCGGGGATTCGCCGGCGCCGCGACGGTCGATCCGTTGAAGGCTGCTAAGAGGGCAGCGAAGAAAGCATAAGTTGGTGTGGAGCGGGCCCTGCCCGCGGCTTTCGCGGGTAGTGCAGGCAAGCGGGCAGCAGTGCCCGCTCCGCACCGACAAACGAGAAGCTATATGGCAACGATTGACCTACACAATTTGAGCGGCGAGAAAGTCGGGACGCTCGATCTGGCCGACGAGATTTTTGGCGCGGTCAATGAGGACCTGCTCTGGGAGGCGGTGAAGCACTACCGCGCCGGGCAGCGCGCCGGAACGCACGCCACCAAGGCGCGCTGGGAAGTTTCCGGGTCCGGCAAGAAGCTGTGGAAGCAGAAGGGCACCGGCCGAGCGCGCATCGGTTCGATCCGGTCGCCGCTGTGGCGGCACGGCGGCACGGTGCATGGTCCGCAACCGCGGTCCTATGACTACACCTTCCCGCGTAAAAAGCTGCTGGGGGCGCTGCGTTCGGCGCTGGCGGCGAAGTTCGCCGATGGCAAGCTGATCGTGGTGAATGCTTTCGACGTGAAGGAACCGAAGACCAAAGAGTTCCGTAAGGCGCTCGACGCGCTGAAGGTGGAGTCGACGGTGCTGATCGTTGAGACGCCGAAGCACGAGAACCGAAACCTGGAGTTGAGCGCGCGCAATATCGACGGGCTTGAGCTGGTGCGTGGCAATGAAGTGCATCCGTATCATCTGTTGCGCTACGACCGCGTGATCTTCTCGCAGCCTGCGCTTGAGAAGCTGCAGATTTCGCTGCAGAACTCGGCGGGGAAGAAGCACCGCAAGCACGGGGAAGACGAAGGCGCAAAGAAAGCTTCAAGTACGCCTCGGCGGCGGGCTCGGCATGAAAAAGCGGCGGAGGTGGCCTGATGAAATCCGCATACCAGATTATCCGCCGTCCGGTGATTACCGAGAAGGGCCTGGCCATCAAGGAAAACCAGAACACGCTGGTCTTCCAGGTGGCGCCCAAGGCGACCAAGACGGAAATCAAGGAAGCGGTGCAGTCGATTTTCAAAGTGAAAGTGCATTCGGTGCGTACCGCCACTTATCCGGGGAAAGAGCGGCGGCGTGGGAAGTTTGCCGGCTACCGTCCGGATTGGAAAAAGGCGTACGTGCGGTTGCGTTCCGGCGAGAAGATGCCGGAGTACGCGCAGAATTTGTAGGAGCGGCCGGAAGAAGCAGATTCCTCACCGGTAAAGAACGCCGGTTTCGGAATGACAAAGAATGCGGAATGACAAGGATTTGAGAAGCCAGAAGCTAGGAGCTGATGGCAAAAAAGCTAAAGGCTGATTATGGCAATCAAGACTTATAGACCGACGACGCAGACGCTGCGGTATCGCACGACGATCGTCAACGACGACATCACGACCAAGCATCCTTATAAGCCGCTGGTCGAGCCCAAGCAACGCACTGGCGGCCGGCGTAACTCGGGCGATACCACGATGCGGTTCATCGGCGGCGGGCATAAGCGCAAGCTGCGCATTATTGATTTCAAGCGCGACAAGACCGGGATTCCGGCAACCGTGACGACGATCGAGTACGATCCTAACCGTTCCTCGCGCATTGCCCTGCTGGCGTACGCCGACGGGGAGAAGCGCTACATCATTCAGCCGGAAGGGCTGAAGGTAGGGCAGAAAGTGGTGAGCGGGCCCGAGGCCGACATTCTTGTGGGCAATGCGCTGCCGCTGCGGAATATTCCTCCCGGCACGCAGATCCACAATCTGGAACTGAAGCCCGGCAAGGGTGGGCAGATGGTGCGGTCGGCGGGTGGAGCGGCGCAACTGGTGGCGAAAGAAGCAGAGTACGCGCTGGTGAAGCTGCCTTCGGGTGAGACCCGCAAGGTTTCGCAGGACTGCATGGCGACGATCGGGCAGGTTGGCAACATCGACCACGAGAACGTCACCATCGGGAAAGCAGGGCGCTCGCGGTGGCTGGGAAAGCGTCCGCACAATCGCGGCGTGTCGATGAACCCGGTCGACCATCCGCATGGCGGCGGTGAAGGCAAGACTTCGGGCGGACGGCATCCGGTGACGCCATGGGGCCAGCCGACGCGCGGCTACAAGACGCGGAACAACAAGCGCACGGATAAGTTCATTGTGAGCCGGCGCAGCAAGTAGCCTGGTGAGAAGAAGCAGATTCCTCACCGGCAAAGATCGCCGGTTCGGAATGACAAGATTTGCGAGTGAGAAGAGCTGTTGGCTGAGAGCTGACGGCTGAAAGCTGAGAGCTGAATTTATGGCACGTTCAACCAAGAAAGGCGCGTTTGTGGATGGCTACCTTCTGACCAGGGTCGAGGCCATGAATACGCGCAACGAGAAGAAGGTGCTGCGCACCTGGTCGAGGCGGTCGACCGTCGTGCCCGAGATGGTGGGGCACACGATCGCGGTGCACAACGGCAAGAAGTTCATTCCGGTGTATGTCACGGAGAACATGGTGGGGCACAAGCTGGGCGAGTTCAGCTTTACCCGCCAGTTCAAGGGACACTCGATGAAGGCGGCAACCGAAGTAGCGGCGAAACCGGCCGGTATTCCGGGTGGTCCGGGGGCGATCGCTCCGGCGGCCTCGTCAGCGCCGGCGCCGAAGGCATAAGGAGACGCAAGATGGAATTTCGAGCTGAAATGCGTTACCTACGCGTCTCGCCGCAAAAAGCGCGGCTGGTGCTGGACTTGATCAAGGGACGCCGGGTGGAAGAAGCACGCAACACGCTGCTGTTCACCAAGAAGCGCGTGGCGTCGCACGTAGGCAAGTTGCTGCAGTCGGCGCTCGATAATGCGAACTTTCTCGCGACCGAGAAGGGACTCGATGTCGAGATCGACAATTTGTATGTGAAGCGTGCGGTGGCCAACGACGGGCCGCGCATGAAGCGGATTCGTCCGGCGCCGCAGGGTCGCGCGTACCGTTATCAACGGCGCATTTCGCACATCGAGTTGGTGCTGGCCGAGCGCGGTAAGAATGGCGAGGCCGTGGCGACCGTTGCCGGGGAAGAAGCGGCGGCTCCAGCGAAGGCCAAGCGGCGGGCTCCGGCGGTGAAAAAGGCTGCGGTCAGGAAAAAGGTGGCTGCGAAATAGATTTCTGGTCCGAAAGATTTAGGAGAAGCAATGGGACAAAAAGTCCATCCGTATGGTTTTCGCCTCGGCTACACCAAGCCGTGGAAGTCACGCTGGTTTGTCGAGCGCGACTACGACAAGCTGCTCTACGAAGACGTCAAGCTGAAGAATGAGCTGAAGGACAAACTCAAGTCGGCGGGTGTGAGCGCCATCGAGATCGAGCGCCCGGGCAACAAGCTGCGCATCATCATCAAGACGGCGCGACCCGGGATCATCATTGGGCGTAAGGGCGCGGAAATCGACAAGCTCAAAGGCGAACTGCAGAAGCGGACGTCGCGGGAAGTGTTCGTCGACATCCAGGAAGTGCACAAGCCCGAGCTCGATGCGCAGCTGGTTTCCGAATCGATTGCGCTGCAATTGGAAAAACGCGTGGGCTTCCGGCGGGCCATGCGCAAGGCGGTGGATTCGGCGCTGCGTTTCGGTTGCAAGGGAATCAAAGTTCGGGTGAGCGGACGATTGAACGGCAACGAAATCGCGCGTTCGGAGTGGTATCTGCAGGGGCGTTTGCCGCTGCACACGCTCCGGGCCGACATCGACTTCGGCTTCAGTGAGGCGCGCACCACCTACGGTGTGATCGGCGTGAAGTGCTGGGTGTACAAGGGCGAGATCCTGCAGCAGAAAAAGCGCGAGGCAGTTCCGGCTGTGGGTGGATTTTAAGGAAGGGCGCCCAACGCGCGATTTGGTCGCTCGCAAAGAACGCGAGCGGTTCGCGCGGCGCGCCGGGGTCCTTCGGCGTAAAAAGAAGGCGCCTCAGGATGACAAAAGAGAGCTGATTCTATGTTGATGCCAAAGAAAGTGAAGTACCGCAAGCAGCAGCGCGGGCGCATGACCGGGAAGGCCTGGCGCGGATCGTCGCTGGCTTTCGGCGACTACGGGCTGAAGGTGCTGGAGCCGGGATGGATCACTGACCGGCAGATCGAGGCCAGCCGTGTCGCCATGACCCGCTTCGTGAAGCGCGGCGGCAAGATCTGGATCCGCCTGTTTCCGGACAAGCCGGTCACGAAGAAGCCGGCTGAAACCCGTATGGGCAAGGGCAAGGGCGCGCCCGACCACTGGGTCGCGGTGGTTCGGCCGGGCAAGATTCTGTTTGAGATGGAAGGCGTGACGCTCGAGGACGCGAGCGAGGCGCTGCGTCTGGCGTCGCACAAGCTGCCGCTGCGAACGACTATGGTCAAGCGCGAAGCGGCGCACTGAACAACTGAGAGCGATTCATGAAAGCAGAAAAAATCAAGAACTTGACTGACGCAGAGCTCGAACACCAGGAGCGCGACCTCGCCGACCAGCTGTTCAAGCTGAAGTTCCAGCTGAACATGGGACAAACCGAGAGCCTTAAGAAAATGCGCGGGCTGCGCAAGGACATCGCGCGCGTCAAGACGATCATCGGCGAGCGGGCGCGCTCGGCCGCAACGGAGAAACGATAATGCCGGAAACCAAGACATCCGCCCAAACCACCGGGCAGGCCCAGGGGCGCCGCAAGGAAGTGGTGGGAGAAGTCGTGTCGAACCGCATGAAGAAGACGATTGTGGTGCAGGTGACGCGCAAGAAATCGCATCCGTTCTACGGACGCGTGGTGGCGCGGCACAAAAAGTTCTACGCCCACGACGAGAAGAATGAGGCGCATGTGGGCGATGTGGTGCGGCTCGAGGAGACCCGTCCGCTGTCGAAGCTGAAGCGCTGGAAGTTGAAAGACATTGTGCGCAAGGCGGCGCTGGTGCCGGAGGCGGCGACTGAAGTCGCAGGCTAGAAAAGCAGATTCCTCCGCCTCGCCTCGCGAGACGTCGGAATGACAAGGGATGATCAGGGAGATTCGCCATGGCTGTGATGATGAGAACGATGCTCGAGGTCGCCGATAACTCCGGCGCCCGCAAGCTGCAGATGATTCTGCCGCTCGGCGGCTCGACCGGATTGAATGCCGGACTGGGCGACGTGATCACGGCTGCGGTAAAGGAGTCCGCGCCCGAGGGCCAGGTGCAGAAGGGCAAAGTGGTGAAGGCTGTCATAGTGCGCACGCGCAAGGAGCACCGGCGTCGCGACGGCACCTACATTCGCTTCGATCAGAATGCAGCGGTGCTTATCAATGAAGCGGGAGAACCCGTGGGGACGCGCGTATTTGGTCCAGTGGCGCGCGAACTGCGCGAGAAAAAGTTTTTGAAGATTGTTTCGCTGGCGCCGGAAGTGATTTGAAATGCGGTGCCTGAAACCGGATCGGCAAGAGCAAAGGGATTAATAGGGTTTCGACAATGCAAACAGTGAGCACGGCACATAAGCGAGTAGACATCCGGCGGAACGATACCGTGAAGGTGATCACCGGACGCGACAAGGGTAAGGAAGGACGCGTGCTGCGCGTGTTTCCGAACGATGCCAAGATTCTGGTGGAACACGTGATGATGGTGAAAAAGCACGTGCGGCCGAATCCGCAGCGCAACATCAAGGGCGGCATCGCCGAGCAGGAGAGCCGCATTGCCATCTCCAACGTGCAGCTGGTCTGCCCCAGTTGCGGCCCGGTGCGCATCGGGCACGAAGTGAGGGGCGACCGCAAGGTGCGCGTCTGTAAGAAGTGCGGAACGACATTGGATAAATAGCTGCTAGCTCCTAGCCACTGGCTTCTAGCTTTGTGGCGGTGGTGCCCGCGGCGCAGGTGAAATTCGAGTCTCACGAACCGGTACACGTCGAGCTCGAGGCCAGGAGCTAGCAGCTTACGTCTGGAAACCGTGAGAGGAAGTTGACGGAACCAAATGGCAAAAGACAAAAAGGGACAGAAGGAATCGGCGCAGGAGCAGAAGGCTCCGGAGCAGGCACGGCACAGCGCGAAGGAGCGCCCGCGCTTGCGGTCGAAGTTCGAGAAGGAAGTGGCTCCGGTTCTGTTGAAAGAGTTGGAACTGAAGAATGTGATGGCGGTTCCGCGGCTGCACAAAATCGTTGTGAACATGGGCGTGGGTGAGGCGACGCAGAACGCGAAGGTGCTCGACCCGGCCGTGAACGAATTGGGCCAGATTACCGGACAAAAGCCGGTGGTCACGCGCGCCAAGAAGTCAATCGCGGCATTCAAGGTGCGCGAGGGGCAGTCGATTGGCGCCATGGTGACGTTGCGCGGCGATCGCATGTACGAATTTTTCGACCGGCTGGTGAACATCGTGCTGCCGCGCGTGCGCGACTTCCGCGGAGTTTCGACCAAGTCGTTCGACGGGCGGGGCAACTTCACGCTCGGCCTGCACGACCAGTTGATCTTCCCCGAGATCTCGTACGAGAAGGTCGACAAGCAGAAGGGTATGAACGTCACGATTGTGACCACGGCGGCGAATGACAACCAGGCGCGCACGCTGCTGAAGCATTTGGGGATGCCGTTCCGGGCGTAGGGAAAGCTCGCCGTAGAGAGGTAGCTGGCTAGGTTTTGCAGGCGACATTTCCGAAGATGGCAGGAGAGAGGTTCGAAGCAACGTCTCCCCGACAAAAGTTGAGGTACAGGAGCTTAAGGTTTGGCGACTACAGCAAAAAGAGTTAAGGACGCAAAGAAGCCGAAGTTCTCCTCCCGCAAGCACAACCGCTGCAAGCTGTGCGGACGGCCGCGTGCTTTTCTGCGCAAGTTCGGCATTTGCCGCTTGTGCTTCCGGCAGCTCGCGCTGCGGGGGGAGATTCCAGGGGTTTCGAAGTCGTCCTGGTAAGGAAGCGCGCCAAAGTTGCGAGCAACGGCTCGCAATGAGTGGACGCCTCGAGGCGGTGGTTAGAGATCCTTCGCGGCCAACAACGCCGCTCCGGATGACTACCCGAAGCCGGTGACAAACGTAGGGATGAAGCAAAGCACACCGCCGCAGGTTCTCCGCGTGACGCGGAGCGAACGGGTGGCTGAAGGAGAAGCAAAACGATGAGGTTGACCGATCCGGTCGCAGACATGCTGACGCGAGTGCGGAATGCACTCCAGGCCCGGCACCAGAAGGTAGATATTCCGGCTTCGCGGTTGAAGCTGGAAATTGCTCGCATCCTGAAGGAAGAGGGCTATATCTCCAATTTCAAGCCCACCGAAGAAGAGGGCCACAAGGTGATCCGGATTTACCTGAAGTACGGCGCCAACAACGAGGCAGCGATCTCTAAGGCGGAGCGTGTGTCCCGTCCCGGCTGTCGCGTCTACGTGCGGCGCACGGAGATTCCGCGCGTGCTGGGCGGCATGGGGATCAACATCCTGACGACGCCACGCGGGGTCATGACCGGCCGCCAGGCCCGCAAGGAAGGCGTGGGCGGCGAGTTGTTGTGCCAGATTTGGTAGAGAAGCAGCTGCTAGCTACTAGCTTCCAGCTACTAGCTAAGGCGGCGATGCAGATGTCGGTTTCACTTGAAAGAGTTCCGGCACAGGTCGGGACTACAAAATCAAAGCGGCCTAGCTAGAGGCTAGGAGCTAGAAGCTAGAAGCTCTTATGTCACGAATTGGAAGAAAGCCGATCGCGATTCCCAAGGGGGTCACGGTCAAAATTGAAGGCAATACGGTCCTGGTGCAGGGGCCCAAGGGTAAGCTGGATACGGCGCTGCCGACGGGCATCACGGTCGAGCAGAAAGACGGTCACATTGTGGCCCTCCGCGAGAATGATTCGCAGTCCGCGGTGCACGGGTTGGCGCGTGCGCTGGTCAACAACGCGGTTGAAGGCGTGACCAAGGGCTGGACCCGGGAACTGGAAATCGTCGGCATCGGCTATCGCGCCGAGATGAAGGGCAAGCTGACGGTCGTGTTCAACCTGGGCTACTCGCATCCGATCGAGTATCCGCTGCCGACGGGCGTCGACGCCATGGTTGATCCGAAGCAGACGCGCATTACCTTGACCGGAATTGACCGGCAGAAGGTCGGGCAGGTCGCCGCGGAAATGCGGGCGTTGCGGCCGCCGGATCCGTACAAGAACAAGGGCGTGCGCTATGCGGGCGAGCGCCTGAAGAAGAAGGTTGGAAAGACGGGAGCAAAATAGCTTTAAGCTCTCAGCTTTCAGTTCTCAGCCGCAGGGTTGAGAGTCTTAGCTGATGGCTGACGGCTCATGGCTGAGAGTTTTTATCATGCTGACAAAGATTACCAAGAACGAGAAGCGCGGGCACATTCATGAGCGTATCCGCAAGAAGCTGCAAGGAACGGCGGAGCGCCCACGGCTGAACGTCTATCGCTCGCTGAACCACATTTACGTTCAGGTGATTGACGACCTGCACGGCAAGACGCTGGTTTCGGCTAGCACAGCCGAGGGCAAGAAGGAAGACCGGCGTACCGGCGGCAACGTCGCGTCCGCGAAAGCCGTAGGCAAGATCATTGCCGAGCGTGCCAAGGCGAAGGGCGTGACCAAGGTTGTGTTCGATCGCGGCGGCTACATTTATCACGGGCGCGTGAAGGCTCTGGCCGACTCGGCCCGCGAAGCGGGATTGCAGTTCTAAAAGAAGCATCTAGCTTCTCGCTCCTAGCTATTCGCCCCAACGGGGTAGCTAGAAGCTATTAGCTGGAAGCTGGAAGCTAGGTTCAAGAATGCCGACAGTGATTAAGAAACTCGATGCGGGTTCGTTCCAGTTGAAGGACCAGGTCGTTGCCATCAACCGCGTGACCAAGGTGGTCAAGGGCGGCAAGAATCTTTCGTTCGCGGCACTGGTGGTCGTGGGCGATCCTTCGGCGGGGGTGGTGGGCTACGGTTCCGGCAAGGCCAAGGAAGTGCCGCAGGCCATTCGCAAAGGGATTGAGTCGGCCAAGAAGAACCTGATGAAGGTGAACTTGACGCAGACCAGCATTGCCCATCTTGTGCTGGGCCGATACGGGTCGGGCAAGGTGTTGCTGAAGCCCGCTCCGGAAGGCACCGGCGTGATCGCCGGGGGCGCGGTGCGCGCCGTCATGACTTCGGCGGGCGTGCAGAATGTTCTGACCAAGTCGATCGGGACGACCAATCCGCACAACGTAATCAAGGCGACTTTCGACGCGTTGAAGCAGTTGAAGAGCAGAGAGAGCGTTGCCGCTATGCGCGGCAAGGTGGCGGAAGAGCTCTAAACGATTCGCGAGATGAGGCGGGCTAGAGGTTGAGAATGACGGCGAAGAAAACAGATTCGGGCAGCGGGAAGATTCACCTGAAGTGGGTGCGTTCCGCCATTTGTGCCCCAACCAAGCAGAAACTGGTGATCAAGGGGCTGGGCTTTACGCGGCTGAACCAGGTCATCGAACGTCCGGACACGCAGGCGATCCGCGGTATGGTGGCCAAGGTTCCGCACATGGTCGAGATCGTTTCGTAGGCGAGTGCAATTATGAATTTATCCAACATTCGAGCACCGAAGAAGGCGACGGAAAACCGCAAGCGCGTGGGACGCGGCATGGGTTCGGGCATGGGCAAAACGTCCACGCGCGGGCACAAGGGGCAGCGTTCCCGCAGTGGATCGCGGATGATCCGCGGCTTTGAAGGCGGCCAGATGCCGCTGCACCGCCGCATGCCCAAGCGCGGGTTCACCAATATTTTCCGCAAGGAATTCAACATTGTGAGTCTGGAGCGGCTGGCCGCGCTGGGCGAGGCATTTCAGGGCGCACCGATCACGCCCGACGTTCTGCGCAAAGCGGGGGTCATTAAGAGCAAGCTCCCGGTGAAGATTCTGGGGGATGGCGAACTCAAGGCCGCGATCACCGTGCACGCGCACAAGTTCTCGAAGTCGGCGCAGGAAAAAATCACCCAGGCGGGCGGCAAGGTAGAGGTCTTGCAGTAATGTTTGACAAACTGGCGAACATTTTCCGCATTCCGGATCTGCGCAAGCGGATCCTGTTCACGCTGGGATTGCTGTTCGTGTACCGGTTGGGCGGGCACCTGCCCACGCCGGGCGTGAAGTGGGAGCAGTTGGAGCACTTCTTCGACCAGAACCGCGGATCGTTTCTGGGGTTTGTGGATTTGTTCTCCGGCGGCCAGTTGCGGCGCATGACCATTTTCGCTTTGGGCATCATGCCGTACATTACGGCGTCGATCATTCTGCAGTTGCTGACCGTAGTCTATGAACCGCTGGCCAAACTGCAGAAGGAAGGCGAACTCGGTCGGAAGAAGATTACGCAGTGGACGCGCTATATCACCGTCATCCTGAGCGCGGTGCAGTCGTTCGGAATCGCCGTGGGCCTGGAGAAAACCGGGGACTTCGTCGTCGATCCGGGCTGGAAATTCCGCCTCTTGACCATGCTGACGCTGACCACGGGCAGCGCGTTCATCATGTGGCTGGGCGAGCAGATCACTGATCGCGGCGTCGGGAACGGGATGTCGCTGCTGATCTTCGCCGGCATCGTTGTGGGTCTGCCGCGCGGAGTGGGTGATCTGGCGGAGAAGGCCAAGAACGCGGCCTGGGGCGCGATGACGTTCCCGCTGATGATCGGGATGATTCTGTTCATGATCGCGGTTGTAGCGTTCATCGTTTACGTGGAACGCAGCGAGCGGCGAATCCCGGTGCAGTACGCCAAACGCGTGGTCGGACGCAAGGTGATGGGTGGGCAGTCGACGCACTTGCCACTGCGGGTCAACGCCGGCGGCGTCATGCCGGTCATCTTTGCATCGTCGATTCTGACTCTGCCGCAGACGATCGGATATGGCTTGCGCAACAACCGCTACTTCGGCGATCTGATTCGGCTGTTGGGATGGGGCGAACCGCTGTACACCTTGCTCTATGCCCTCGGTATCATTTTCTTTGCGTATTTTTACGTTTCGATCGTGTTCAATCCCAGTGAAGTCGCCGACAACATGCGCAAGTACGGTGGATTTATTCCCGGTATTCGTCCCGGCAAGCGCACTGCGGACTTCATCAATGAAGTGCTCACGCGAATCACGCTGGTGGGCGCGTTCTATCTGATCCTGATTTCGTTCATTCCCGAGTGGATGATCACGGGCATTCATCTCAACCATCTTCCCTGGGCGCTGGGGCGATTCTTCGAGAATCTGCCAACCTGGGTGACGAATGGTTTGGGAGTGAACTTCTACTTCGGCGGAACGTCGTTGCTGATCGTCGTGGGGGTCGCGATGGACACTGTGACACAGATTGAGGCGCAGTTGATCATGCGCCACTACGATGGATTTACGCCGCGCAGCGGCCGCATTCGCGGACGACGCTGGTAGAGAGAGTGGGTGGATTTTGTGGGGGTTGCTGCACCTCGGCTGTGGTTCTGGAGCGCCGGGGAGACTGAGGTTGGGAGGCTGGCCAGCCGATGGCGCAGGAAACCTCGCGGAATGTTGGCCCTGTGGTGCTGCTCGGACCGCCGGGTGCCGGAAAAGGCACGCAGGCGAAGCGCATCATGGAGCACTACGGAATTCCCCAGGTGTCGACCGGAGACCTGCTGCGGCAGAACGTGGTGCAGGGGACCGAACTCGGGCTTGTTGCCAAGGCGGTGATGGCTCGGGGAGAACTGGTGGACGACGATCTGGTTTGTGAAATGGTACGGCAGCGATTGATGCTGCCCGACTGCAAGCGCGGCTACGTTCTGGACGGCTTTCCGCGAACTGCGGCCCAGGCCGGGTGGCTGGATGCGCTGCTCGACCACGAGCTCTTTGACAATTCGCGTCCCACGCGGGCTTGGCCAATTGTGATCAGCCTGGACGTGGACTATAATCAATTATTGCTCCGGATCACTGGACGCCGTTCTTGCCCCACCTGTGGACGGATCTATAACGTCCACTTCCAGCCGCCCCGTAGGGATGAAATTTGCGATGAAGTTCACGGGACGAAGCTGGTGACCCGCAATGACGACCGGTTGGAAGTTATTCAGCCAAGATTGACGGCTTACCAGGAGCAGACGCGGCCAGTCGTGGATTATTATCAGCGCACCGGCCGGCTGATTTCGGTAAACGGCGATCTGCCCATGGATGACGTGACGGGGCAGATTTTCCGGATCCTCGAGGATCATCGCGCGTAGGCATGGCCATTGTGTGCAAATCGGCGGGTGAGATTGAGAAGATGCGGCACAGTGGCCGCATCGTACGCCAGGTTCTCGATCACGTGAAGTCGCTGGTGGCGCCCGGCGTGACCACGATGGATCTGGAGAAGGCCGGCGAAAAGAAGATTAAGGAACTCGGGGCCAAACCGGCGTTCAAAGGCTACTACGATTATCCGTGTGTGTTGTGCACGTCGGTGAATGAAGAGATTGTACACGGCATCCCGTCGGAAAAGCGGGTGCTTAAGGAAGGCGATATCGTTTCGATCGATTGCGGCGTGGTGCTCGACGGGTATTATGGCGACGCCGCAATTACCGTCCCGGTGGGCGATGCGGTGAAGCCGGAGTTGAAGAAGCTTCTGGCAGTGACCGAAGCGTCGCTGTATCGCGGCATTGAACAGGCGCGGATCGGCAACTCGGTCGGCGACGTGGGAGCGGCGGTGCAAGAGCACGTGGAGGCCGCCGGATTCAGCGTGGTGCGTGAGTTCGTGGGGCACGGCATCGGCACACGGCTGCACGAAGAGCCGCAAGTGCCAAACTTCGGTAATCGGGGACATGGCGCCCGGCTGCGCGAAGGAATGGTGATCGCGATCGAGCCCATGGTGAATTATGGGAAGCCGGACGCGAGGGTGCTCGGCGATAAGTGGACCGCGGTCACGGTCGACGGCAGTTTCAGCGCGCATTTCGAGCACTGCGTGGCGGTGACGAAAGACGGGCCGATGATTTTGACGCAGTAAGAGCTTCTAGCTGCTAGCTCCTAGCTTCTAGCTAGTCGGGCTAGCGCGGTTGGCTAGGAGCTGGCAGCTAGAAGCTAGGAGCGAATGAGCAAAGAAGACGCGATTGAAGTGATGGCGGTGGTCCTGGAACCGCTGCCCAACGCTATGTTCCGGGTGGAACTGGAGAATAAACACCAGGTCCTGGCTCATGTTTCGGGCAAGATGCGCAAGAATTTCATCCGCATTCTGCCGGGCGACAAGGTAGCCGTGGAGCTTTCGCCTTACGACCTGAATCGCGGACGGATTGTTTATCGGTACAAGTAGAGAAACGGCGCCGATCTGCGCTCGGCGGACGGGCAAGAGTGACGCGTCTCCACATACTGGGGAGTTGGGAAGGGCTATGAAAGTACGAGCATCGGTAAAGAAGATTTGCGATAAGTGCAAGGTCATCCATCGCAAGGGCGTGGTGCGGGTGATCTGCGTCAACTCGAAACATAAACAGCGCCAGGGCTAAGAAGGCGAGAGGTTAAGAACAATGGCACGTATTGCGGGCGTGGATCTTCCGCGCCAGAAACATATCAACATCGCGCTGACCTACATTTACGGCATCGGTCATCCGCGCGCCGGCCGCATCCTGGATGAGGCCAAGGTCGAACCGATGAAGAAGGTGCAGGACCTCAGCGAAGAAGAGGTCAACCGTATCCGTACGGTGATCGAGGCCGAAGGGTTGGTGGAAGGCGATCTGCGCAAGGAAGTTTCGATGAACATCAAGCGTCTCATCGAAATCGGTTCCTATCGCGGATTCCGTCACCGCCGCAACCTCCCGGTCCGCGGCCAGCGCACCCACACCAATGCCCGCACCCGCAAGGGTCCGCGCAAGGGAACGGTCGCGCAGAAGAAGAAGGCGACGGCGAAGACATAAAAACCAGCTTCCAGCTTCTAGCTCGTGGCTAGAAGCTAACGGCTAGGAGCTAATAGCTACTATGGCAAAACCGGCAGCAGCGGGCGGCGCAGCAGCCGCACCGGAGAAAAAAGGCAAGAAGAAAACCTTCAAGAAGAAGGAGCGCAAGCACGTGCCCCATGGGTTGGCGTATGTGCAGGCGTCCTTCAATAACACGATCGTCACGATCACCGACATGAACGGCAACGTTCTGTCGTGGAAGAGTTCCGGTTCGCTAGGGTTTCGCGGATCGCGCAAAGGCACGCCTTTCGCCGCCCAGCAAGCCGCGTCCAATGCCGCGAACATGGCGCGGGACCATGGCGTTCGCAGCGTCGATGTACGGGTCAGCGGTCCAGGGTCGGGACGCGAGTCGGCGGTGCGCGCGCTGGCTGCCGCGGGGATCGAAGTGCGGTCCATTCGCGACACCACGCCGATTCCACACAACGGCTGCCGTCCGCCGAAACGCAGGAGAGTGTAAGTGGTAGAGACGTAGCGTGCTACGTCTATGCTGGTGGAGAGAGAGACGTTGCAAGCCCACGTCTCTGGGAAAAGATTTTGTCCGGGACGAAGGGTGAAGCCAAACCTGTAAACCGGTCATCCAAAGGAGAAGAAACTTGGCGCGTTATACCGATGCAGTCTGCCGTCTGTGCCGCCGCGAGGGCATGAAGCTGTTCCTCAAAGGCGCAAAGTGTTTTAGTGATAAGTGTCCCATCGAGAAGCGCAACTTCGCTCCCGGACAACATGGGAAAGACCGCAAGGCCAAGGTCGTAGGCTATGGCCTGCAACTGCGCGAGAAACAGAAGGCCAAGCGCATCTATTTCACGCAGGAAGGCCAGTTCCGCAACTACTTCGAAAAGGCGGTGCGGTCCAAGGGCGTGACCGGCGAGAAGTTGCTGCAGCAACTGGAGCGGCGTCTCGACAACGTGATCTTCCGGCTGGGATTCGCCCAGTCTCGGCGCCAGGCACGGCAATTGGTGCGTCACGGGCACGTTGCCGTCGACCATCGCAAAGTCAACATTCCGTCGTATGAAGTGAGCGCCGGGGAGGAAGTTGCGATCCGCGAGAACAGCAAGAAGCTCACCGTGCTTGAACTGGCGAAGGAATTCGCCAGCCACGGTACGCTGCCGAACTGGCTGGAAGTCGATCGCGACAATTACAAGGGCAAGGTGCTCTCATTGCCCAAGCGCGAAGATATTCAGTTGCCTGTGAACGAACAGTTGATTGTTGAGTTGTACAGCAAGTAAGTTGTAGTAGAGACGTGGCTTCGAACGTCTCTACGGTTCGGTCCCTTACACTCGTGCCGGATCAGCCTTTTCTGACGTTGACCTGAGTTGGACCACTCAGCCAGTCAGGATCGAGCCCAACGGCCGAAGGAGAAACACATGCTTTGGAAAGGTTTTCAGAAACCGAAACGTCTCGCAGTTGACACCTCCACCCTCACCGACAAATACGGCGTCTTCTGGGCGCAGCCGTTTGAGCGCGGCTTCGGCACCACTGTGGGCAATGCCCTGCGCCGCGTGCTGCTGAGTTCGATCGAAGGCGCGGCTGTGACCGCGGTGAAGATCGAAGGTGTGCTGCACGAGTTTCAGTCCATCCCGGGAGTGGTCGAAGACGCGACCGACATCATCCTCAACCTGAAGCAGATTCCGTTCAAGCTCTCCGGCGATGCGCCGAAGGCGATCTACCTGCGTGCCGATCAGCCGGGGGTGGTCACGAGCGGCATGATCGAGGCCGATGGCGACGTCGAAGTGCTCGACAAGGACGTCTATGTCGCCACGGTCAGCGAAGGTGGCAAGCTCGACATGGAAATGCGCCTGAAGCGGGGGCGCGGCTACACCTCTGCCGACAAGAACTTTGACGAAGACCTCGGCATCGGGTTCATCCCGATCGACTCAGTTCACTCACCCGTGCGTAAGTGCAACTACACGGTGGAAGCCGCGCGTCTGGGGCAGATTACGGACTACGACAAGCTCACGCTCGAAGTGTGGACCAACGGCTCCATCACGCCGGCTGATTCCATCGGCCTGGCGGCGAAGTTGCTGAAGGACCACATGAACATCTTCATCAACTTCGAGGAAGAAATTGAAACCGGCACGTCGTCGTCAGATGAGCGCAAGCCCGAGATCCACAACGAGAACCTGAACCGGTCGGTTGAGGAGCTCGAACTTTCCGTGCGGAGCTACAACTGCCTGAAGAATGCGAACATCCAGACCATCGGCGAGTTGGTGCAGAAGACAGAAGCCGAAATGCTCAAGACCAAGAATTTCGGCCGCAAGTCGCTGAACGAGATCAAGGAGATTCTCTCCTCGATGGGTCTGAGCCTGGGCATGAAGATTGACGAGCACGGCAACGCTGTGCCCGGGCCGACGTCGAATGTCCCGCTGCCCGCGTCCGCCTACGGACCGGACGACCAGCTGTAAGGTTTCAGGGGTTTCAAAGTTTCAAGGTTTCAAGGTTTCAACGTTTCAAAGATATACAGCCTGGTTGGAAGAGCGTTTTGGGAAGGGCACGGCTTCAGCCGTGCCGCCCGACGCTAAAGGAATCGGGGCTTTAGCTCCTGAGGTTTGAAATGCGTCACAAAGTTGCAGGATACAAACTCGGACGGAACACATCGCACCGGCGGTCGCTGCTGCGCAACCTGGTCACCTCGGTGATCGTGGAAGAGCGCATCGAGACGACAGTTCCCAAAGCCAAGGCTGCTCGTCCAATCGTCGAGAAGATGATCACGCTGGGCAAGCGCGGCGATCTTGCCGCGCGCCGCCGGGCGACGTCGTACCTGATGACGAACGAAGCCGTGGTGAAACTGTTCGACACCGTGGGGCCGCGATTCGGCGATCGGAACGGCGGATACACGCGCATCATCCGCACGCAGTGGAACAAGGGTGATGGTGCCGACAAAGCTTTCCTCGAACTTCTCGGCAGCGAGAAGATTCTCGACGAGAAGAAGGAAAAGCGCGCCGAAGCCCGCGCCAAGAAGGCCGCCGAGACCAAGAAGGCAATGGAAGAGGCCGAGGCGCAAGCGCAAGTCGAGAGCGAGTCGGCGCCGGCCGAAGGCGGCGACAAGAAAGAGTAAGTTCTTTTCGGATTCACCTGGCACGGCCTGGCGCCGTGCCTTTTTTGTCTGGGAGTCCGTCGTCCTGTCTGCCCCTTGGCGTCATCCTGACCGAAGCCATTCTTCCGGGCGGAGGGAAGAGTCCGCCCTGAGCGAAGTCGAAGGGATCTCGCTCGCAGACGGCGGTTTGTTCAGGGGGATCCCTCACCCGGCGGAACCGTGCCGGGTTCGGGATGACGCCGCCAAAAGAGAGATCGGGATCCGAACTAAAGCAGCACCTACCCCTACCTACCCCTTGGTTCCATTGACTCGCCCAGACGGCCCCACGTAAGATTCCGGCGCGCATGCTCGACCGGACAATCTCGCACTACCGCATTCTGGAAAAACTCGGCGGTGGTGGTATGGGAGTGGTTTTTAAGGCCGAGGATACCGATCTTGGCCGCTTCGTCGCCCTGAAATTCCTGCCCGACGAGGTGGCGCACGACGAGCCTGCACTGGAGCGATTCCGGCGCGAGGCGCGTGCGGCGTCAGCTTTGAATCATCCCAACATTTGCACGATCTACGAAATCGGAAAGCATGAAGGTCAATCCTTCATTGCGATGGAGTACCTCGAGGGCTCCACGCTGAAGCACCTGATCGGCGACCGCCCGATGGATCTCGATCCGCTGCTGGGAATCGCCATTGAAGTTGCTGACGCTCTGGATGCGGCTCACTCCAAAGGCATCGTTCACCGCGACATCAAGCCGGCAAATATCTTCGTCTCCAAGCGCGGACACGCGAAGATTCTCGATTTCGGATTGGCGAAGATTGCGTCTGGGGGAAAGTCGGTGAGCGCCGACTCTCAAACCTTGGCGGATGCGGCCAGTCTGAATCTCACCAGTCCGGGCACGGCAGTGGGTACGGTTGCGTATATGTCGCCCGAGCAAGTGCGGGGGAAAGATCTCGACGGGCGTACCGATCTTTTTTCGTTTGGCGTTGTGCTCTATGAAATGGCCACAGGGACTCTGCCGTTTCGTGGAGAGACGCAAGGCGTCATTACCGAGGCGATTCTGAATCGTGCTCCCACAGCACCTCTTCGTCTGAACCCGGACTTGCCGGCGGAAATCGAGCGCATCGTGCAGAAGTTGCTGGAAAAAGACATCGAGCTTCGCTACCAGAGTGCGGCGGAGGTCAGGGCCGACCTGAAAAGGCTGAAACGAGAGCAGGACTCGGCTCGTATTTCCTCATCCGTCGCCAGCCATGCGCCAAGCGGTTCGACGGCGACGACGCCCTCCCTGGCGGCAACGGAGAAAGCAGCGTCGTCGGGAATAAGGGCGATCCCACAGACTCCTTCCCGTCGGGCTGTGATTGTGCTGGGATCGGCACTGGTGGTGGCACTGGCCGCAATCGCATTTCTAATGCTGCGGCAAAGTAAGGCGGCCACCTCGCCCGCTTATCACCTTTTGACCTATCGCCGCGGAACGATCCGCATGGCACGGTTCGCGCCCGATGGCCAGACGGTTGTATATAGCGCAGCATGGGAAGGCGGACAGGTTGAGATCTTCAGTACGCGCTTTGGCACTCCGGAGTCTCGTTCCGTGGGAGTTCCCGGGGCTGAGATTCTGGCCATTTCCGGCAATGGGGAGATGGCGGTGTTGTTGCACAGCCGGCAGTCGAAATCCCAGGTCTACACCGGTACGCTGGCCCGGATGCCGCTGGGCGGAGGCGCGCCTCGCGAGATATTGGAGAATATCCAATGGGCCGACTGGTCTCCCGACGGCACACAGTTCGCAATCGTGCGCGACGTGAACGGAAGAAATCGTCTTGAGTATCCTCCGGGCAAGGTTTTGTACGAGACCGGCGGGTGGATCAGCCATCCCCGCATTTCCCGTAAGGGCGACATGATCGCTTTTGTGGACCACCCCATCCAGGGTGATTCCATCGGCACCGTCGCCGTAGTGGACCTGAACGGCAAGAAGCAGTGGTTGAGCCAGAGTTACGGGGGCGGCGCGGTGGGTCTGGCCTGGTCGCCGAAAGGGGACGAAGTCTGGGTGACGGCGACGCTGATTGGCATAGACCGCTCCGTGTTTGCTGTGAGTCTCTCGGGCAAGGAGCGGCTGGTGGCACGAGTGCCGGCGGATCTCACCTTGCAGGATGTCATGTCCGATGGGCGAGTTCTGCTGGCCCGCGATAGCTGGAGACGGGGGCTGATCGTTCATCGAGAAGACGACCCATTTGAGCACGATTTCACCTGGCTCGACTGGTCGTTCCCCGTCACGCTCTCGGCCGATGGCAAGACCCTGCTCTTTCGCGAGGAGGGTGAGGCAGGCGGACCGAGCTATGCCGTCTACGTGCGTAAGACGGACGGCTCACCTGCCATCCGGCTGGGCAATGGCCAGTCGCTGGCCTTGTCCCCTGATGGAAAATGGGCCTTGTCCTGCCGCGGCGATAAGGAAACGGATCTGTTTCTTTTGCCCACCGGCCCGGGTGAGCCTCGGCAACTGCAGGGGCATGACATCATCCACAGCGCGGCCATCTTTTTTCCTGACGGCAAGCGGGTTCTAATGGCGGGCACGGAACCGAATCACGGTCTCCGGCTTTACGTGCAGGACATTGACGCAGACAAGGTCGAGGCCGTCACCCCCGAGGGAACCAATGGCTTTTCGTTTGCGCTGTCGCCCGATGGACGCTCCATCGCGGCGGTAGGCCCCGACGATAAGGCTTATCTTTTTCCGGTGCCCTCCGGAGAGCCGCTTCCAATTAAAGGACTGGAGCCGGGCGAAGTGCCGGTGGCGTGGACCGCCGATGGGCGTTCGTTATACATCTATCGTGGCGGGGAACTGCCTGCCAAGGTTTACCGGTTGGAACTTGCCACTGGCCACCGGATTCTGTGGAAACAGCTCATGCCGCCCGATCCCGCCGGCGTGGAGTTCGTCGGTCCGGTGCTGCCTACCCCCGACGGCAAATCCTATGTGTACGGCTACCGGCGGCTGTTGTCGGATCTTTACTTGGTCGAAGGGCTGCAGTGATCCGCAGAGAGGCTCGAAACTTCGAGTTTCGCCCGGGCCTGCCGCACTCGTACATGTCCCGTCGCGTCTCCCGGGGGTAATCTTGTGGTCGCTTTCGACATCTCCATACACTTCATTGAATGGCCTTCACCAAGACACAGATCGGCATTGCCGTCGGCGCTGGGGTGTTGCTGGTGCTGGTGTTTGTGGGCTACCTGTGGTGGCTGAGCAGTCAGGGCCCGGTGCTGGCGCGCTCGGAAGATCATGATCCGCTGACCGGACTGCCGCTCACGATCAAGATGAATCCGCTGCGCGACCGCACGATCGAACGGGCGGCCAACAAGTTTCTGCGCGAGTTGCGTGATGGTCACTGCGACGACCTGCTCAACAAGTGGGAGCACGACTACCACAGGAAATACGCCCACTACATCTGCAAGTCAGAGCAGCAGCACCCGCTGCTTTCTTGGGAAGTTGTCGACTGGGAAGATGCGCCGCCGCTGACCATTCTGCACTATCGCGGCAAGCGGCCAAGCAACGCGGGCCCGGCCCAGCCCGGAATCGATCAGGATCTGTTCACGCTCACCTTGACGCAACAGGGCGGGGAGTGGGTGGTAACGAAGTACGACGCGATGTATTAAGGCGGCCGAGGTGTGTAGTTCGACAGAATCCACCCGGCACATACTTTTGGAAATAGACGATCAATAGACGATCAATCGTCGCAAAGCTGCGTCTCTGAGTTCTCGCTTCAGGTCGGGGCTCCACCGGGTCCAGATTTCAGGAGCCCACTTCAGATGTTTGACCTCATCGACAATAAACTTCGGACCAAGATGTTCGACTGGCTGTTCCCGTATAACTGCCTTCCACTTCCTTATTGAACGGTGGCTGAGACGCCCACGATGGACAGCCGTTCTTGATAGCTTAGCGGGAGTACTCCTGGACTTTCTCTGCTTTCAACGTCAATACTGACTGCCACGTTTGTGCATTCAGCCATCTCCGCGAAAACTCCTGTCCGGGTATCTCCGTGTACTCGTAACCGTGGTACTCGAGGAATTCTTTGTGCTGAGGAATAACACGGTTCCCGAGAAACATAAGGCGAGGATGCGTTTCGGGATATTGGGCGCGATCGTCGTAGAAGTAATAGACGTGTCTTTGAAGGTGCTCTTCAACGAGTTTGCCGCGCCCTCGAGCTCAACCAGCAGATGGCGGCTCAATACATCCTCAAACAAGATGTCGGGGCGCCGTCCATTCAAGACTACCTGCGGTCGGACAAAATGTAGCCCGGCTTCAATGAAGAGGTCCGGACATCGCGCGACGGCTTCCTCCATGTCTCGTTCCAGGAGTTCGGTCATGCTTCGAAAGTCTAGGGCGTGGACGATTCATCATCCAGAGCTGGGGGATCACAGCCACGCCTCGTGGTAAAACTTTTCTATGGCCGTGCCTTCCACCGAGCCTCAGCCTTCCGATGCGCGCAATATCTACGCTTTCGGCATCACCTCATTGCTGAATGACACTGCCACCGAGATGGCGTACTGGGTGCTACCGGCGTTTCTGGTTTCGCTGGGAGCGGGGCCGGCGCAGCTTGGATTGATCGAGGGTGTGGCCGAGAGTGTCGCTTCATTTGCCAAGCTTTTCTCGGGGTACCTGACGGACCGTATCGAGCGCCGCAAGCCTCTGGTCGTGGCGGGCTACTTCGTCGCCAACGCCGTGAAGCCGATTCTGGCAGTTGTCACCGCATGGTGGCACATTCTTCTGATTCGCTTTACCGACCGTCTCGCCAAGGGCGTGCGGGGCGCGCCACGCGACGTGATGGTGGCAGAATCGGTGGGGAAGAACCGGCTCGGGTCGGCGTACGGGCTCATCCAGTCGATGGACTCGGCGGGTGCGATCGCTGGGCCGCTGGTCGCGCTCGTCCTGCTGGGGCGATATGGAAGTCGAGGTGTGTTTTGGGCAGCGGCGGTGCCCGGCGCGGTGTGCGTGCTGGTGGCGCTGTTCGGCGTACGCGAGACACAACATCCCCACCCTTCGACAGGCTCAGGGCAGGCTTTCTCGCGAAGGACGCGAGAAACGGGGCACCCAATTCCCTCCGCGGAGGAGAGCAATTCCAGGCCGGTTGCAGTTTCATCCGGAAGTATGCCGGGTTCGTTCTACGTGGTTCTTTCGGCCGTGACGTTATTCTCGCTGGGTAATTCGAGCGATATGTTTCTGGTCATGCGGGCGCAGAACGTCGGCATCCGAGTGACGCTCGCACCGCTGCTCGGTCTTGTTTTCAACGTCACCTACACCCTGGGTTCGTGGCCTGCGGGATGGTTCAGCGACCGTTTCTCGCGCCGCTGGATCGCCGCCACGGGATATCTCATCTTCGCGGCCGTCTATTTTGTTTTCGGACGCGCTCCTTCCACGCTCGCGATCTGGATCACCATGGCTGTCTATGGTCTGTACTACGCCCTGACACAGCCCGTGCTGAAGGCGCTTGTGGTGGAGACCGTAACCCAGGAAATTCGCGGGCGCGCCTTGGGTGTGTATTTCTTCGTGACCAGCGTGGCCACGTTAGCAGCCAGCTTGATCACGGGACAACTCTGGAAGCACTACGGTGCGGGAGTTCCTTTCTATTGTTCGGCGGGGCTGGCGGTCGTTTCGGCAGGGCTGTTGTTGGTCCCTGCCGGAGCCAGGAAATCGTGACGGTGCTGTTCGAAATCACAAACCGCGCAGTGCAGGTGCGCGGTCCGTGAGCTCAAATTACAGTGACGCCGTTCCTCCGGTTTGCGGTTCGGGCTGGGCCGTACCTTTCTTGATTGCTTCATCGAGAAGCTCTTTCATCTGGCGCGAAGCCTCTTGCGCCACTTCTCCCTGTTGGCGGCCGAGTTCGCCCTGTTGTTCGCCCAGTTTGCCCTGCTTTTCTCCCAGGGCGCCCATTTCCTCGCCGAGCTTCGATTGCTCCTCCCCGGCATGAGACTGAACCTGACCGATTTTGCTTTGCAGTTCCCCGATTTCGGACTGGATCCTGCCTACCTGCTCCACGGTTGCGCCTGAGCTGAGTTGTTTCAATTCAGCACGCAGTTTGTCGAGTTCGGCGGACATGTCGGGGACTTTCACCTGAATCTGTTGCATTCTTTCGCCCAGGGCTTGCTGCTGTTTCCCCAGAGCTTCCTGCTGCTTGCCGAGTGCTTCCTGTTTCTTTCCGAGTTCCTCTTGTGGAAGCCACAGCTTGCGGGCGCGATCGACAGTGGCCTGGTCGCGAATGATGTAGGACTTCTCGTCGCGCTCGAACCAGATGAAATCGCCCGGGATTTGTTTTCTGAGTTTTTCGGCATGGCGCGCATCTTCGGACGAACCCGACATGGTCAGCGAATCGGTACCGCCGGTGACGATCACGAATCGCTCCTCGTCGTCGTAGTCGTAAGAATAAGAGTAGCGATGGCGGGATTGGCCCGCCCACGCGGAAGACGGAGCAACCGGCGCGACTGGGGCACCCGGAGCAACGGGCGCGATCGGCGCAGGCCCTGAAACGCCGCCTGTGACACCCGCAGCAGGCGCCGGCGGCATGGGAGGAGCCAATTCGGGCGCGACAGCGGCCTCGGGTGGAGCATCCGCCTCCGTCGCGGGCGCCGCTGATGTGGCATTTTGCGCGGGAGTCGGCGTTTGGGGTTGGGCGCGCTCCCGGTCCTGCAAGTCCTGGGCAGGACGCACGGAAGCTGCGAGGTAAACCAGCGGAATTGCGAGTGCGATGATCGCTAGGGCGATGGAGTTTTTCAGACCCACGGTGACAGCTCCTTTCCAATCTAGAATTCTTTCCAGTCTCCGTTCCACCTGACCGGCCTTGGCCATCGAAACACCCTGCCACCAAACCCGCCCGGGGGCAGCCTGCAAGGCTTCGAAAAATCCGAGCAGAGTTCTGGCGTAATCGTTCCGGTCGGTGCCGCAGGACAGGGCCGCCTCGTCGCTCGCCTGTTCCGCCAGGTTGGCAAGATGGCGGTCGAGCCACCAGGCGAGCGGGCTGAACCAAAAGAGGGCGCGATGTAGAAGGGAAAGACGTTGCGTAAGAGCGTCGCGCCGCCTCACGTGCGACCCCTCGTGGGCGATGACGGCATCGAGCTTCGCGTCGTCCCATTCTCGCCAACCGGCCGGCAGCAGGATGGAAGAGCGGAACGCGCCCACCGTAACCGGCACGGAAATGAATTCGGATTCGGCCACGCGTGGAATCACGGAAAGTCCACTGGCGCGTGCAAAGGAGGAAAGCTTCAGGGTCACGCGCGAATCGCGAATGGGTTGCGATGCCTTGGTGAGCCGTCGGGCGAGAACCAGCCCGACGATGAAGCGCGCAAGAAGAAGCAATGCGATGGAGAGATAGATTCCGGTCGCGACCGTGCCCCAGCGAATCGAAGACAAACGATGGGACCAAAGATGCGAAGGCGGAGCCGCGGCCACGAGCGGGAGTGTTGTGAGCGGATGCCTGGCGCTTGCCAGCGACGGCTGTGAAATCTGTTGGTTGATTTCAGAGGACGTTCTCTTTGCTTGGTTCCGCTCCACCGAAGCATCGACCGATGACGGGAGCGGGGCGGCAGGAGCCTGCAAATCGAGGACCTCGCGGTGGATCGATCGCCCGCTTCCAGTCTCAAAGACGGCGGGCGCAGAAAGCGTAAGCGGGGGCAGCATGCGTCCCAGCAAAGGCATGGCAAGAGCTGTGTAGAGGACCGCTGTCCAGGTAAACAAGCGCAGCGAGGCGGCTCTCACCCGAAACGCGGCCAGGGCAAGGCCGACAACGACCGCCAACGCAAGAGCGCGAACCGCGGGATTCGCGACCTGCGTGAGGATGTTTGGGAGCCCGTCGACGACGGTAGTGAGCATCATGGTTGCCCTCCTTATCCGTGGGACTTCTTTTCGGCGCTCGTTTTTTCTACGGTCGTTCGATCGGCGCTGTTTCTCTCGGTAATTTTGCGCGCCAGGCGTTCCAGCTGTTTGCGGTCGAGTACGGCGTTGTCCACCATGCCGAGCACGAGCTGCTCGGCCGATCCGCCGCAGAACCGGTCAATGATCGCCTTCACGGCGCGGACAGCCACGTTCTGGCGCCCGTCTGAGGCTTTGTAAATGAAGGTCCGCCCTTCCGTCTCGTGAGTGAGATAGCCCTTTTCTTCGAGCCGGCGCAGAACGGTGCGGATGGTGGAGTCTTTCATGGGACGGGATGAGGCCAGAGCTTCGCGGCAAGCTTCGGAAGTGGAAGGCCCGTGCATCCAGATGTAATCCATGACAGTCTGCTCGACCTCACCCAAGTTCTTTAGACGGGGTTGCCTTGTGTTAGTCATTGTAGCGTTACAATGTGTAACATTAAGACCAGAGCTTGTCAAGCAGAGGAAGAAAAAGTTAGTGGGTTAGTTCGAGGTTCGGTGGCGAGAGCCATCGTCGTAGCCGGACAAAAAGGCTGCAATCTCGCGGCTGCTGGTCAGTCTGCGGACGGGCACGTTGGGTCCATGAGAAAGTCTAGTTGCCTCAATACGCGGGCGATTGACTCGGCCGAACTTCCAAATGAACGCCAGTACTTCAACCAGTTTGACCATTCGGTGAGGCTCGCCGCGCTTGAACACCCGCGTAATTGCACGGGAAGCGCAGTACAGTTGCGAGCGCTCGAGCCAAAGCACCAGAGTGGCGCGAGGCAGCCGGATATCGAAGGTCGCCAGTGCAAAGTTGCCGTCGCTGATCCACTCGTCCCCTGCATGCGCCTGCTTCATCAAGGCTCGGAACGCGGGAACGTTGTTCTCTTGTGAATGTGCCTGCCACATGGCATCCAGACAGATAACCGGAGCGCCCGTGCGTTCTCCAAGTTGTCGTGCCAAGGTGGTCTTTCCGCTGCCAGCGCAACCCAAGATGACAATTCGCACCATGATGATTGGCTACCCTAGGATTTTTGCTAAGTCAAGCGCACGGCTTCAGACTGAAGAAAGGCGCAGATGTCTTTGGATATGGGCGCGGCAGTGCAGTTCGAAACGGTCGGAAAACGGGCGTCATCGCGAGAAATACTTCCTCCACAAGAGCACAAGAATCTGTGCAGCGATTCCCGCGCAGGTGTCGAGCGCCACGTCGTGAATATTTCCGGTGCGGGAGGGAATAAAACTCTGGTGCCATTCGTCCAGGCTCGCTACCAAGGCGGTTCCGAGCACTGCGATGTTCGCCCAGCGCAGAGTCCATCGCGCGCCACTGGCGATCGGCAGCGTCTCACGCCAGGCGCGGAAGAGCAGGAAGCTGAGCAGGCCGTACCCGAAGACGTGGCCGCCTTTGCGAATGAAGAAGTGCCAGCGCAAGAAGTGCGCCCAGTCCAGGCCGAACAAGAAGTGCAGCAGAGGATAGAGAAACCGGCTGGTGTTGTGAGCGGAGAGCCACGCGGTGGACTCGATGGCGATGACGATCAGCCACAGGATCGCCGCGATCCAGGCTTTGAGAACCTGATGACGATCGGAGTTCAAGCCGCGGGGCGCCTGGCGCGGGCAGGGTAAACGCGGGTTGACCAGGTTCGGATCGCCCCCCCAGCGCCTAAAGGCGGGGTCAAGAATGCTCGATTTGCGGCACGCCTAAAGGTGTGCCCGGATACGAATCGAACGACCTGGCGCGTGCTGGGTGGCGTGTCCGTTTCTTTCGCCCTACTCGATCGCATAGTTCGGGGCCTCGCGGGTAATCATCACGTCGTGGACGTGGCTCTCGCGCAGGCCGGCTCCGCTGATGCGCACGAAGCGCGTCTTCTGCAGCAGTTCGGGAATGGTCGAGCAGCCGCAGTAGCCCATGCCCGATTTCAAGCCGCCAACCATCTGATACACGATCATCGCGACGGAGCCGCGGTAGGGAACGCGGCCCTCGATTCCCTCTGGTACCAGCTTGTCGAGGCGATTCGATTCGCCGTCCGCTGCGGAAGAGGCCGCGGAAGAGTCGGCATCGGTGCTCTGGAAGTAGCGCTCACTTGAACCCTGAGCCATCGCGCCCAGTGATCCCATGCCCCGGTACGACTTGAAGGAGCGGCCTTGGTAGAGAATCATCTCGCCGGGGCTTTCGTCGGTTCCGGCAAACAGCGATCCCACCATCACCGCACTCGCGCCCGCGGCCAACGCTTTTGTGATGTCGCCGGAGTACTTGATGCCGCCGTCGGCAATGATGGGCACACCGGAATCCTTGGTGGCGCGATAGGCCTCGGCGATGGCGGTGATCTGGGGCACGCCTGCACCGGTGACAACTCGAGTGGTGCAGATAGATCCGGGCCCGATGCCGACTTTGATGCCGTCGGCGCCGGCGCGAGCGAGTTCGCAGGCGCCGTCAAAGGTGGCAATGTTGCCGGCGAGCAGCTCAATTTGAGGTAGCTTCGCCTTCACCAGCTTCACCGCTTCGAGGACTTTCGACGAATGCCCGTGCGCGCTGTCGATGGCGAGGACGTCGACCTTCGCCTCGGCCAGTTCCTGAGCGCGCTCAAGAAAATCGCCGGTGGCGCCAATGGCCGCGCCTACGCGCAGACGGCCCTGGGAGTCCTTGGCGGCGTTCGGATATTTCAACTTCTTCTGAATGTCTTTGACCGTGATCAGGCCCTTGAGGTTGTACTTGTCGTCGACTACAAGCAGTTTCTCGACGCGGTGCTGGTGAAGAATTTTTTCCGCTTCTTCGAGGGTGGTGCCGACGGGCACGGTGATGAGGTTTTTCTTGGTCATCACCTTGTCGATGGGTATGTCGAAGCGGGTTTCAAAGCGCAGGTCTCGGTTGGTGAGGATGCCGACCAGTTTGCCGTGTTCGGTGATGGGCACGCCGGAAATTTTGTATTTGCGCATGACTTCCAGTGCATCGCTGACGCGGTCGGTGGGATGCATGGTCACGGGGTCCACGATCATGCCGCTTTCCGAGCGCTTCACCTTGTCCACTTCGTTGGCCTGCTGGTCGATGGTCAGGTTGCGATGAACGATGCCGAGGCCGCCCTGCTGCGCCAAGGCAATCGCCATATGCGACTCGGTAACCGTGTCCATGGCGGCGCTCACGATTGGAATGTTCAGTCCGATGTTGCGCGTGAGTTGTGTCTGGGTGTTGGTCTGCGTCGGAATCACGTCGGAGCGGGCCGGCAGCAGAAGAACGTCATCAAAAGTGAGAGCTTCGGGAACGGGAAAATGGATCATGAGTTTCTCGGAAAATCCCCAGCGATGTGGGTGAAAGTTTTATTGTAGAGAGCCGCAGAAGATCAGGCAAATCGCAGAGCGCGAGGTCGGAAGCCTGGATCACTATGGCAGTCTTGCTCTCAGATTCCAGTGCCGGAAACGCCCGCAACTGTCGATACGACCTTCGAGCGGCTCGCCAAAGTCGAGAGATTTGTTTTTGGTCCTACCGGGTCGCTTCCCTACGATCGCCAAAGGTGTTGTCCTGAGTCACATCGAATGGGGTAGGAAGTGTTTCTGAATGGGGTAGGAAGTGTTTCTCCATACTTTTACGGGCGGGGCAGACGGTGGCTCTCCCGAGACAGACCTGACCCAAAACCGTAACGGGAATCTCTATGGGGCGCCCTGGGCGGAACCTATGGACACGGAGCGATCTTTAAGATCACACCCTAGAGGACGAACCGAGGCCATAGGTCTTTCGCGAGCACAGAAGCCCTCATCCATCCAGTGTCGAACTCGATCGCAACCACAACAAAACCTAGCTACCCCGCGTCATCTGATACAATCGCAGCCATTCCACGTTTCGACGCCGGCCAAGTAATAGTCCCCTCCATCGGTTTGTCTTTTTGCCCTCTGCGGGCGTATATTAAGTAACTGAGAACTGCTGTGTACCGGGCATTTGGCGAAGCACACCAGTGGGCGCAAGCCCACTTTTTAGTTGGGCCGTCGGTGGTTGCAGCCATAGCCTGCAAGCTACTGGAAGCATGGCGCTTGACGTTGATCGCATACGGGAGATCGCTGAGCGCGTGGCCGCGTCCAGCGGGCTCGAAGTGGTCGAGGTCGAGTTCCTGGGTGGAGGCAAGGCGCGCATGCTGCGGGTTTTTCTCGACAAGCCCGCGGCGGGAGCCGATCCTCTGGCCGGGGTGACGCACGAAGACTGTGCCAACTTCAGCCGCGAGTTTGGCACCATCCTCGACGTCGAAGATGTGATGCCCGGTTCGTACACGCTGGAAGTTTCGTCGCCGGGTCTGGATCGCAAGCTGACCAAGGCTGCGGACTTCACCCGCTTCACCGGCAACCGCATGAAGTTGATGACGCGACAGCCGGTCGGCAACAACCGGCATTTTGAGGGACGGCTGGCAAGTTTTAAGGACGGCCGTCTGACGCTCGATTTGAGCGTGGCCAGCCACAAGTCGCGGAAGAAGATGGGCGCGGTAGCTGGCGAAAAGATTGAGATCGAATTCGCCAACGTGGAGAAGGCGAATCTGGTGCCGGAGATATAGGTTTCAATGTTTCAAAGTTCCAAGGTTTCAATGGCCTTGAAACGTTGAAACCTTGACACTCTGAAACTTGCATTATGCCAAGCGAGCTTTACAACACGATCGACGCACTGAGCCGGGAAAAAGGGATTGATCCGCAGATTGTAGTCAGCGCGGTGGAAGATGCCATCGTCATGGCCACGCGCAAGTACTACAAGTCGCAAGAAAATCTCCGCGCCAAACTGGACAAGGAAACCGGCAAGATCAACGCCTTCGCGGTCAAGACCGTGGTGGAGAGCCCGGCGCAAGTGGAAGACCCCAACTTGCAGATCACTCTGGACGACGCGCGCAAGGTGGATCCGTCCCTGGAAGTCGGCAGTGAGTTGCAGATTCCCAAAGTGACGGAAGGAATCCTGGGCCGCATCGCGGCCCAACTGGCGAAGCAAGTCATCTTCCAGAAGGTGCGCGAGGCGGAGCGCGACACGGTTTACAACGAATACATCGGGCGCGTGGGCGAAATCGTCAACGCGACGGTGAAGCGGGTCGAAGGGCCGGACGTGATTCTCGACATCGGCAAAGCCGAGAGCCGCATGCCGCGCAAGGAACAATCGCGGCTGGAGTCGTTTGCGATCGGTGAGCGCGTACGGGTGGTGATTGCGCGCGTGGAGCGAGCGGCCAAGGGCCCGGGCGTGGTGGTTTCGCGCGCCGCGCCGGAACTGGTGCAGCATCTGTTCCAGACCGAAGTGCCGGAGATCTACGACGGCACGGTGGTGATCCGCGCTATTGCGCGCGAAGCTGGGGAGCGCACCAAGATCGCGGTCATGTCCAAGGATAAAGATGTGGACGCGGTGGGCGCGTGTGTCGGCATGAAGGGTATGAGGGTGCAGTCGATTATCCGCGAACTGCGGGGAGAGAAGATCGACATCATCGAGTATCACGAAGATGCGGTGACGTTCGCGGAGAAGGCCCTGCAGCCGGCGAAAGTCAGTCGCGTCACCGTGGTCGACAGCGCGGAGAAGCACTTGGAAGTCGTAGTTGACGACAGCCAACTTTCGCTCGCTATCGGAAAGAAGGGCCAGAACGTCCGGTTGGCGGCGAAGCTGCTGGGTTGGAAGATCGACATCAAGAGCGAAGAAGAAAAGCGCCAGGAAGTCGAGCAGCAGATGGCTGCCATGGCACCGCCGGCGACGACTCCGCTGGAGAGCGTGCCTGGCCTGGGTGAAGGAGTGGTCGAGAAGCTTACGGCGGCGGGTGTGACCACAGTCGAAGCTCTCGCCGACATGACGCCCGAACAGCTTGAGGCCATCGAAGGAATTGGCCCCAAGACGGTGGAAAAAATCAGTCTGGCGGTGAATAATTACTTTGCCAGCCTGGAATCGGGCGAGGCGGTCGCCACTGAGGGCGAGGGCGAAGTCGCGGCAGAAGCCGCAACCGCAGAGAGTGAAGCTGTAACCGAGGACGCTGCACCGGAAACCGCTGCTGAAGCCGGGGCCGGTGAGGTTTCCGCGGCAGACGAACAGGCCGCGGCTCCTGAGGCGGCGGAAGCCGAAGCCGCATCCAGTGAACACGAAGGGCACGGGCCGGACGACGGCTCCGCTCCCGGAAAAACTGAATAATCATGGCACGCGCGAATACTTTCGATGACGTGCGAGTGCAGGACGCTGACTCCGTGAGGTTGCGATGAAGACCTAAGCACAGTGCGGGGTACAAGAAAGGCCGGATGAGTAAGGTTCGAATCAACGATCTCGCCAGGGAGCTGGAAGTTAAGAGCAAAGCCATCCTCGACGTGCTACCTCTCGTCGGGGTGACGGAGAAGAAGACGCATTCCAGTTCGCTCGAGGACTTCGAAGCAGAAAAAGTGCGCGCCCACGTCCGCGGCTCGTCGGAAGCGGCGGCACCGGCGGCGCGGTCCGCGCGCCCGCTGCGCGGCGAAGAAGAAATCAAGACCAAGATCGATCTGTCGCACATCTCCCGTCCTGGGGACGTGCTTAAAGCCATCACGCAGCAGAAAGAAACGGTGGCGCCTCCGCCGCGTCCGGCTACGCCTCCGCCTGTGGTTGCCAAGCCGGTGATCGCGCCTCCGGTGGCGAGACCGACGCCGCCTCCGGCGGCACCTGCCACGCCGCCCACTGCAACTCCAGTTGCGCCGCCTGCAAAGCCTGCGGTCGCCGCTCCTGTGGTCGAGAAGCCCTCTGCTCCTGTAGCTCAACCTGTTCCGCCGACAAGCGTGCCGCCCCGGCCGGCAACCCCCGCGCCTCCTGCGGTGGTTGCGCCGCCCGCACCTGCGCCCGTGGTAACAGCGTCGGCTGCCGCGCCACCGGTTCAGCTCGCACCTCCGGCTGCGCCGCGTCCTGCCGCGCCTGCCGTTGCTGCGACGCCACAGCCTCCGGCGCCGCGCATGATCGTTCCGCAAACGGGGCCGCGCCCGGTCTACAAGGCTCCGCCGCCTCGGCCCGCTCCGCCGGTAGCGCAATCCGCCGGCCCTGCGGCAGGAAGCGCGCGTCCGGTGCCTGGTCGTCCGGTGCCCGGTCAGCCGATTTTTCAGCGGCCGCGTCCGGCTGCGCCGGGCGTTGGTGGACCACGTCCTCCGCTGCGTCCTGGCGAGCGACGTCCGATGCATCCCACTCGGCAGGCGCCGGCTGGTGCTCGTCCCCTCGGTGTGGGTCCCGGGCTTCCGCCACCTGGACCGGTTCGTCCCGGGAGTCGTCCGGGAGCGCCTGCGCGCCGGCCCGGTCAGCGCTACGTTCCGCGCGGTGTAAAAGAAGGGCCGATGAAGGGCTACGTTCCGCCGCAACGCATGGTGGTGTCGAATGAGCCCATGCCGATCACGCGCAACATTACGATCACGGAAGGCATCAGCGTTAAGGATCTGGCAGAGAAACTTGATATCCGCGCAAAGGATCTGATTTCGCGCCTGCTGGGCCGAGGCGTTTTCGCCACGATCAATCAAACCCTCGACGCCGAACTGGCGAGTGAGATGGCTCGATTCTTCGGCGCCGACACGAACGTGATCACCTTCGAAGAGCAAGCGGCGAAAGACATTGATGCAGCCGCGGCCAGCGGAGAAGATTCCGCCGTCGAGGTCACGCCGCGTCCGCCAGTGGTCACGATCATGGGTCACGTCGACCATGGCAAGACCACGTTGCTCGATGCCATCCGGCTCACGAACGTAGCCGGAGGCGAGGCCGGGGGCATCACGCAGCACATCGGTGCCTACAAAGTTCGCATCGCCGACCAGGAATCTCCAGCCTACGGCCGCGAGATTGTGTTTCTCGATACGCCGGGTCACGAAGCATTTACGCGCATGCGCGCTCGCGGCGCCAAGGCGACAGACATCGTGGTGCTGGTGGTGGCGGCCGATGACGGCGTTATGCCCCAGACACTCGAAGCGATCGACCACGCCCATGCCGCCGAAGTCCCCATCATCGTGGCCGTGAACAAGATCGATAAGCCCGAGGCGATGCCGGACCGGGTGAAGAAACAACTCGCCGATCGCGGCCTGATGCCGGAAGACTGGGGAGGTAAGACGGTCTTCGTCGACGTCTCAGCCAAGAAGAAAACGAATCTGAACCTATTGATGGAAATGATCTGCCTGGTCGCGGATCTGGCAGAGTTGAAGGCGACTCCGGAGCGCGCCGCTACCGGCGTCGTGCTCGAAGCGAAGCTCGATCGCGGCCGCGGCCCCGTGGCCACGGTGCTGGTGCAAAACGGCACGCTCAACGCCGGCGATAACTTCGTGGTGGGCAACGTCTACGGAAAAGTGCGCGCCATGTTTGACGATCGCGGGGCAGCGCTCGAATCGGCGCCCCCGTCGACTCCGGTCGAAATTCTCGGCATGGAAGGCCTGCCCCAGGCGGGCGATCAATTCGTGGTTGTGGCCGATCGCGACAAGGCCCGGGGTATCTCGGAATACCGCGAGCAGAAAGCCCGCGAAGCCGCACTGGCCAAAAGTTCGCGCGTATCGCTGGAAGGCCTGGCAGAGCAGATCAAGACCGCCGGCACCAAGGAACTGAACATCATCCTGAAGGGCGACGTGGGCGGGTCGGTGGAAGTCTTGAGCGATCTGCTGGCCAAGCTCTCCAACGACAAGGTTCGTCTGAAGTTGCTGCGCTCGGGCGTGGGCGCCATCACCGAAACCGACGTGCTGCTGGCCTCTGCATCGAATGCCATCATCATCGGTTTCAACGTGCGGCCGGAGCGCAAGGCGCAGGAACTGGCCGAGCAGGAAGAAGTCGACATCCGCCTGCACTCGATCATCTACGAACTGCAGGACGAGATCAAGCGCGCCATGAGCGGTCTGCTTGAGCCCACGATCAAGGAAACATATCAGGGCCGCGCCGAAGTGCTCGAAACTTTCCGCATCCCGAAGGTGGGAACGGTCGCAGGTTGCCGCGTCATCGACGGCTCGATAAAGCGTGACTCCGAAGTTCGCCTGCTGCGCGACAACGTGGTCGTGTTTAAGGGCAAGGTCAACTCGCTGCGCCGCTTTAAAGACGATGCCAAGGAAGTCACGAACGGCATGGAGTGCGGCATCTCGATCGCGAACTATGGCGACATCAAGGCCCGCGATGTGATCGAAGCGTTCGCCACCGAGCGCATTGCGGCGGAAGTGATCGCGTAGATGTTTTCGGTTCTCAGTTCTCAGTTGTTCGGTGTTTCTGCGAACTGAGAACTGAGAATTGTATGGCCATCGCTTTTCTCACCCTTGAACTCCACATCGAAGCGGCGCAATCGCTCAAGGACCGGCGGCAGGTCGTACGCAGCTTGAAAGATCGGCTGCGGGCGAGTTTCAACGTCTCCATCGCCGAACTGGATGCCAGCGGTCTGTGGAACCGCGCCACGATCGGCGTGGTCAGCATCTCCGATTCGCGCGATTATCTCGACGGGCTCATGAAAAAAGTGGAACGCGCTGCAATGCGCATCGCCAACAATCACGGTGCGGATGTCGCGGATTCGTTCGTCGAATACCTCTAGAGCGAATGATCATCCGGGAGCGCCGCTTGGGATGTCCGCCTGGGCGAGGCCTCGCGGCATTTCGCAATGGCGACTAAACAGCCGCTAACACATTGTTACCTCCGTACTTATCCTTATGCCACCAAGGGGCGCGACAATGGCTCTTACGGGCCAACACGCGCACCCGATTTTCTGATATTCTCATGCGTTTTACCTCGGGGTGAGAGCTGTGGAAAAGCGCGGGGTCAAGTATCATCGCGGACGTTTGGGCGAAGCCTTGCGCGAGGAGATTGAAACGCTGGTTGAGGGCGAACTGGGCGATCCGCGCATCGGCCTGGTCAGCGTGACTGGAGTCCTGGTAGCCGATGACGGGCGCTCGGCGCAGGTCCTGGTCGATATCGAGAGCGACGATGACGCCGAGGCAGAGCGCAGTCTCAAAGGCCTCGACGCTGCGAAGGCTTACATCCGGCACGAACTGGCAGACCGATTGCGCCTGCGGCGAGCGCCGGAACTATTTTTCCGGCTTGATCGTTCTGAGCGCGAGAAGGCCCGAGTCGAGGAATTGTTAGAGCGGGCGAAACGCAGAAGCAAAGCCCGCAAGGAACCCGGTGCAGAGAAAGCATAGCGACATGCTCGAAGACGTGCTCCGTCAAATCGGACAGCGGGAGCGATTCGTGCTGACCTCGCATGCCCGGCCCGATGGCGACGCCGTCGGCTCGGCGCTGGCCTGCTGCCAGGTTCTGCGCGCCATGGGCAAGCAGGCCGATGTCGTTCTGCACGATGGCGTGCCCCGCATCTACCGGTCGCTCCCGTTCGCAGATCAGGTTGTCCAATCGAACCGCGTCCTGGACAACTGCGACGCCGCCATCATTCTGGAATGCGACAGCATTCACCGCACCCGGCTGGAAGGCCTGGAAAATCGCTTCCTCATCAGCATCGACCATCACGTCAGTGGACGTCCTTTCGCCCACGTCAACTGGATCGATCCGCATGCGGTGGCCACGGCGGAAATGGTGTTCCGGCTGGCGCGGGTGGCGGGCGTGAAATTTTCTCCGGAAATGGCCACCTGCCTCTACACGGCGCTCATGACCGATACCGGCTCATTTATGTTCCATGGGACGAATGAGAATACCTTTGGCCTCGCGCGTGAGCTGGTGCTGGCCGGCGCCGATCCCGCGCATTGCGCGCGCGGCATCTATTTTGCGCATTCGGTTGCCAAGATCCGATTGCTCGGAGAAGCCCTTCGCAATCTGACGGTGGAGGGGCATATCGGTTCCTTCTGGGTCACGCAGAAGCAGATGGAGCGCTGCGGCGCCATCGAAGAAGATTGTGAAGGGTTGGTGAACTACGTTCTCTCGATCGGCGGCGTCGAGGTGGCGGCGTTCTTCCGGGAACTGCCCGACGGTCGCTACCGCGTCAGCCTGCGCAGCAAAGGCAAACTCGATGTCGCCCGCGTGGCCGAGACCTTCGGCGGTGGCGGACACGAGTGCGCCAGCGGATGTTCGGTCGATGGCCCGCTCACCGAGGCCGTCCGCCAGGTTCTTCTCCAGTTGCGCCGAGGACCTTCCGTACAATAGAAAAGCAATTGCAGACTTCAGATTTGTGATTGCAGATTGAAGTGCAAGGCTGTCGATGGAGATCGGTTCTAAGTCTGCAATCCGAAATCCGCAATCTGAAATCCGAAATTCCCCCATGACAATGCGCACTCGCACGGACGCCCTGCTGATCGTCGGCTTCTGTGCGTTTTTGTTTTTCTATGGCCTGGGGCAGTTCGGGTTGATCGGTGCCGACGAACCGCGCTACGCGCAGATCGCGCGCGAGATGCTCGAGCACCGCGACTGGATCACACCGGTTCTCGGCGGTCGTCCTTGGTTGGAGAAGCCGCCGCTCTACTACTGGCAGGCGATGCTGGTCGATTCGATCATGGGTGTGAGCGACGTGACCGCGCGTGTGCCGTCGGCGATCGACGCAACGCTGCTGGTGGTTGCCGTTTATCTTTTCTTCCGTCGTTTTCGACCCGGGGTGGAGGTGGACGCGGCGCTGATCACTGCATCTTGTGCAGGAGTCGTCGGATATGCTCGCGCCGCCTCGATGGACATGGCTCTAGCGGCTGCGTTCTCCATGGGGATGCTGGCTTGGTGGGCCTGGCGTGAGAACGGCCGCCGAATCTACCTTGCGCTCTTCTACGTGTCCATGGCGCTTGGCATGCTTGCTAAAGGACCGGTGGCGCCGTTTCTTGCCGCCACTATCGTTGTGCTCTTTGCCGTAGCAGCGCGCGAATCCCGTCTCATCGCTGGAACCTTGTGGTGGCCGGGTATCTTGCTCTTCTGCGCCATCGCTCTGCCCTGGTACATCGCGGTCGAGATGCGGAATTCGCAATTCTTCCGCGAATTTATCGTCGAGCACAATCTCGCCCGCTTCTCGACCGATCTCTATCACCATCGCCAGCCCTTTTGGTACTACGTGCCGGTCACGGCGGTGGCGCTCATGCCTTGGACAGTTTTCGTGATCGCGGCGTTGGTCGAACCCGTGCGCGCCTGGTGGGCGGAGCGTAAAGCATCTTCCACGGAACCGGATCTCGAATTGCAGTTCAGACTGTTCGTCTGCTGCTGGCTGGTCGTGCCGCTTGCGTTCTTTTCCATCTCGCTGTCGAAGCTTCCTGGCTACATTGTTCCCGCAATCCCCGCCGGCGCCGCCCTGCTGGCGGACTATTTGCATCAGCATCTCGAGCGGGAGACAGTCGTGTCGAAGTGGCTGGCCGTGCTGCATGGGGTCGTAGCCTCGGCGCCAATTGTTCCCGCACTGCTCATTGCCTATGCCATCACCCAGCACCGCCTGCCTGCAGGCCGGCCCACGCTCGTCGCCCTCGCGATTGGGTTCGTACTCTGCGCCGCAATTGCGCTGACGCTAGTGAGCCGGCTGGGCCTGCGCATGCTGCGCTTTGTCACGCTCGTTCCGGTAGTGCTGGCGGTGGCCGCAGTGATGAAGCTGGGGACGACGGCTCTCGATCAAACCCTCTCGGCTCGTCCACTCGCGGTCGAGTTGGCCGCCGTTGAGACGCGCACGATGCCGGTTGCAGTGTGCGGAGTGTCCCGCGAACTGGAGTACGGGCTGGCCTTTTATCGCAACCAGAGGATCGCGCGCTATGAATCGGGGAACGTTCCCGCGGGAGAGCATCTGCTGGTGGCCGCAGGCGCATGGAGGCCGAACGTGGTCGAACAAACGGCCGGGCGCCGAGTCTGGTTCCTCGGGCACAACGAACCGCAGGGTGTGGATTATTTTTGGGTGTCCGCCGCGGGTGCAAAGCCCTAATGGCCGCCCGCAGTGAAGAATCCAACCATTGCCGAGTTCAGCACCATGCGCCTGCCCAGTGCTTCGGCGAAGCGGCGGGCCGGAATGCTATAGACTTTTTTGTCACTGTTTTGGTTGGAAACGCGCACCAGATCCTCCTCGACGATCAGCAGTTTCTCCGGCTTTAGTGCGTGCGCGAAGCGATTGTAGGCCTCTTGCGACATGACGACCATGAGGTGAACTAGCTGCCAGCCCAGGGGAGAGATGCCTGTCGGCTGTTGCCGCCCTGTGCTCTCCGGGTTTGCCTCTGCCCCGCGAACCTTCTACACTCGAAATTTTGCCACGAGTTTGGCCGCTCTCCGGGTGGCCGCTGCTGGCAGGAGCCCTTTGGAGATTCTCGATCTCAGACACTTTTCCTCGGTGGACCTGCGTCCTCTGCTCGACGATGAGACGCTGCTCTGGTCGCGCCTGCTCTCCTGGGACTACTCCGGCTCAGCAGAGATGATTCTCCGTTACGTCGATGCGAAAATCCTTCCTGGCTACGCTGCCGTGGACCGCGGCCGCGTCTTCGGCTATTCGTTTTTCGTGTACGAAGGCAGTAAGGGAGTGATTGGTGATCTCTACGTGGCGAACGGCGCTCGCCTTCCCAACGGCCGCGAAGTTGAGTTGAAGCTGCTGACGCACGTGATCGAGACCCTGCAGCAGTCTCCCGGCATTCATCGCGTCGAGGCGCAACTGCTGGCGCACGATGCCAATGCCGTCTCGCGTCCGTTTCTTGATACTGGATTCCAGCGACATCCGCGCCTGTTCATGGTGTTGACGCTGGGAAACTCGGCGACGGAAAAAATCCCGACACACCCCGAAGTAGAAATTCGGCCTTGGACCGAGGCCGACTACCGTCCCGCCGCTGCCGTCATCACCGCCGCATATCGCAGCCATGTGGATGCCCAAATCAACGATCAATACCACACGCTGAGCGGATCTCTGCGTTTTTTGAATAACATCGTGCGCTTCCCTGGTTGCGGCGTGTTCGACGCTGACTCATCGTTTGTGGCGCACGATCGCCGGACGAAGAGCATGATTGGACTCATCCTATGCTCGCGTGTCCGCAACGATGTGGGCCACGTCACTCAGGTTTGCGTGCTGCCGGAGCATCGTTCGCGGCGGATCGGCGAGTCTTTAATGGCCGCAACAGCGAGGAATTTGCGGAAAAGAACTTTCTCTTTGTTGTCGCTCACGGTAACGGAAGCGAATGCGCGAGCCGTGGCGCTGTACCGGCGCCTGAATTTTGATACGAAGAAGATTTTCGACGCGTTCGTCTGGGAAGGGTGATCGTAGAGACGTTGCATGCAACGTGCCTGCGCCGTTCCGACTGATGGTAGGATCCCAAGGGCAAGAGGATGGAGAATTGTGGTGAGAGAGACCTAGCCAGCCACGTCTGTACGAAAGTTCTGTTTACCGGCGTAAGATCCACATCGCCCAACCGGCCAGCAACGCCCCGCCCAGAAACATGGCGAAGCAATAGAGGCCGTAGCGGACCATCTCCCGTGTGGTTTCTCGGTGGGTAATGCCGAACACAATGGAGGCGAACAGGGCAAATACGGTCGCTGCGCTGAAATGATTGAGAGTGATCGTCACTGTTTCTTCCCAATAGCGATGTGATAGGCGTCGGCGATGGAAATAAAATTCAGCAATCCCGCCACGATCATGAATTTCGTGCCATAGTCCGCGGTGGCGAATGCAATCGCTCCCTGGCCCCAGTCCATGGCCAGGGTGACAATGTAAAGGCCGCCCGCACCCACGTTCCCGACAAAGCCGAGAATGTCGAGAATATCCCCGCCGTTGGCTTTGTAGATGCGGCCTTGCATCGCCAGTCCGAGCAGGAACAAGGTCACGATCGAGACAAACAACAGGGCGCCGCGAATCCAGCGCTTTTGAATCATGTGGCCTGCGCCCGGAATGAGCCAGCCCACCACCGGAGCGACGACGGCCATCAGGCTCACCGGTTCCGCCGGAGCCGCTTTCGTTTTTTCTGTAGTGGAATCTGCCATTCAGATGGTCACAATCTCGCCTTGGATTTTCCCAGTTACGTCCGCAGACTTGGCACGCACCAGCACGTTCACCTCGCTGCGGACGCCGAACTCCGGCAGGTAGATGCCGGGCTCGATCGAGAAGCATGAGTTGGGAATGATCTGCCGCTCGTCGTGGATCTCGAGATCGTCCATATTGGCACCGTTGGAATGGACGTCGGTGCCGATGGAATGTCCCGTACGGTGAATGAAGTAATTGCCGTAGCCAGCTTTCTGGATGTGACCGCGCGTGGCACGGTCGACCTGCCAGCCGGCGATGCGTTGTCCGGATTTAATGGCGTCAACCACGGTTTTCACGCCGGCATCGCGCGCGTCGCGAACGATTGCGAAAATTTCCCGCATGCGATCCGATGGGGCGGACCCCACGAAGCCCATCCATGTAACGTCGTAGTAAACCCCTCCCGGAATGTTCTTCTTTCCCCAAACGTCTAGCAGCACCAGATCGCCTTCTCGAATTGGCACCGGATGCTCGGCGCGGGGCTCGTAGTGTGGATTGCCGGCGTTGGCATTAACGGCTACGATCGGCGGATCATCGGTCAAAAGATTCTCGCGGCGAAATGCTTCCTGGAACCACTGCCGGATCTCGTGTTCTTTCGTGCCACCGTTGCGCACGCGTCGGCCGATCTCTTTGAATGACTCTGCGACAATTCGATCAATCGAGTCGCGCGCCGCGAAGTGCGATTGGATCTGGCCCTCGCTCCAGGTCGACTCGAACTGCGCCACTAAGTCCGCTGAACTCACAACATTCTTGCCCAGGCCGCGGAGCAGATCAATCGTGCCCCCATCCACCAGCGAAATGGTGAAGACGCTGTTGTTCGGCGAATACTGCATGGCCAGGTCGCGATGCCTGGCCAGGATCGCCTTGAGCTGGTCGAACAATTCCTGCCAGCCAGAATATTGGTGTTTCTTGCCCGGAAGCGGGTCGAGATGTCCCGCTTCGATCTTGTGCACGAGCTTCACCGGTTCGCCCTCTGCCGGGACAAGGTAAAACCAACGCCGCGTCACCATCAAAGTCGTCGGCAAGCCAAGTACGCGATAGGCGATGGGGTCGCGATGATGGTGATCGTAGAACAGCCACGCGTCAATGTTGCGTTCGCGCAGCGCAGACTGGATGGCGGCAAGGTCCATGGGCAAACCTCTATTGTAAACAAGAGCTGGGATTTGGGCGAATCAGCGCAAAACCTTCCGCTTGAGACTGGCGGGCAGCGTTTCACATGCGGTTCGCAATACCAGGCGCGGAGCGTGCCCACGAATCTTCATCAGATAAGGCACCGTGCCCTTTGCATCATATTTTGCCGTCTCGCGCAGCAGCCAGCCGAGGCCTTTCTGCACCATGTCATCCTGATCGGCGAGCAAAGAGTTCGAGAGCTTCTTGATCTGAGGCAGAAACCTCCTCTGCCTCGTCCCCTGAATCAATGCAACGCAAGCAGCCCTGCGATGCCAGCGATTCGGTGACTTCGCCCAGCGGAACAAGGTTTTTGCCCGCGCCGGCTTCGCTGCCACCAGGGGCGCGATCAGGTAATGAACCAGCCCATCGTGATCGGCCCAACAGCTGATGCGGTCCAGCCATGCTTCGAACAACCTGAATTCGCGGTCGCCGCACCGCATATCGAGCTTCTCCAGCAGGAACACGGCGGCAACTTTTTCTTCCAGCACCGCACCGGAGAAGAGATGGTCAGCCACGCGCACTAGAAAATCGAAATTGTGTTCCTGCAGAATGTCGCGCCGACATCGCCGTACCGCCCGCCGCAGGTCGGCCGTGTACCATCCGTGCGACTTGATTTCTTCTTTGAAGAACCACTGCACTCCGGTTGCGTGCTCGGCGGAGCTGCCGTCCCGCAACGCGCTCCGAATTTGCGCCGCGACGGCGGTTGGCGTGGCCGGAGTCTGTTCCGGGGCGCCCTCGATTCTTGAACTCCGACGCGCCATTTACTTTTCCTCGAAGGTATCGTCGACCCGCACGAGCCGGTCATAGATCCACAGCAGCAGCGTGGTGGCGATGCCCACCGCGATTACCGACCACCAGACCAGTTCAGGCCGGTGCATCTGTTCTCCGAAATGATGCATGAGCCAACCGCTGAATTTGCCGGCAACAAACGACCCGATGCCGAGTGGGAGAAATGCAAATCCCATGTAGGTTCCTTGCTGGCCGGGCGGAGCCAGGCGGGAGATGTAGTCGTAATAGCGCGGTTGTTGCACGATTTCGCCGATTGCAACCACAACCAGCGTTGCCACCGCCATCCAGACTGAGGGATGCACGATCAGCAGGATCCACGCCAGGCTGGAAATCAGCGTTCCCAGCACAATCGCGTGAAACGCATGCAGACGCTTGGTCAGAAAACCGATCACCATGGTGAATGCGATCACGACCAGCGGATCGGTGACCAGAATCAGCTCGGTATCTGCCTTGGGATCGATGAATGCGGAAATGTAGAGCGGCAGCGCGATGAACTCCTGCCAGAAGACGATCCAGTATCCGGTGAAGATGAGCAAGAAGAGCATGAACCGCGGGTTTGAGAGCACAGTGAGGAAATTCTTCCCGACCTGACTGAGAGTTGCCGCCTCGCCCTCCTCGGCTCGTCGCGGCTCTTTGAACAGCAGCAGCACCAGAAAGAGCATGATGAAGACACTCAACGCGGCCAAGCGAAATACATTGGCCACGCTGCCATGCTGGTGTACCCAGGAAGCGAGATATGGTCCCGCGGTGCTCCCGACATTGACCAGTGTGTAATAGATCGAGTATCCGACGGACCGCACATTTTCTTGGGAAGCACGAGCCGTAGTCCCAACCACACTTGGCTTCACCAGTGCAACGCCCAGTGCCGGGAGCATGAGGACGATGGCCACCAGCGTGACCAGCGGCATCGCGTCGCGCAAGGGTGCGAACCAATCCGCGCCGATCGATCCCAGCAGGAAATAGGCGATGCTTAGAATCAGGTACGCGAGCGAAAGTGCTCGCCGGAAGCCAAGCCGGTCGGCAACCGCTCCCCCAATCACGGCCAGGAACCATACCCAGCCGCCGAACATTCCGGTGAGGCTGCTGGCCCGTTCGACATCAAAGTGCAGCCCCTCGTGCAGGTAGCGCGCCAGAACGGCAAACACGGCGTAGTACGAGAGCCTCTCGAAAAGCTCGCTGATGTTCGCGACCCAGAATGGCCGCTCAAATCCGGTGCGAATTTCCTCAAAGCGCTGGGAAAAGGTCAAACTAGCTCCTGGGTTTGTGATCAGCCTAGCCGCGCCCGGACCTGGTCCGCAGTCAGTCCCGCCACGCGAATCACTTTATTGCGGCTGGTCTGGCCGGACGCAATGGTAACGGAAGATCGTGGCACCTTCAAAAGCTTTGCGAAGAATTCGATGCAAGCCTCGTTGGCCCGGCCTTTCTCAGCAGCAGCGGTCAGCGAGACTTTCAAAGCATCGCCGAGTTCTCCGGTGATCGCGTTCTTGTTCGCACCCGGATGGACCTTGATCGCAAACGTCACGCCGACAGGCGACTCGCGGACAGGAATCACCGGTTTCTCCTTCAACGAAAAGGCAGTTTCCAGCAACAGCAGCCCCGCCACCAAAGGGATCTGTGCGTTCGACAACGTGCGCGAGAGCCCAATGCTCGCCATCAACGCCAGGAAGAATGCGAGCATCGAGACATTGCTGGTGATGCAAAACAGTTTCAAGCCCCGCAGGGCGGATCCGTTCTGGATGCGCAGCAGGTTGAGCATTGCCGCAAAGAGCACAGCGAGGTCCGTCCCGAAAATCCAGATGCGCCCGGTGTAGGTCTTGGGGATCAGAAATGAAGCGGCAATGGCCAGAAGAAAAAGGCTTCCCGCGCAGAGCAGGTCAAAGAATTTCATGCTTCCTCGGCATTCCGTAGTGCTCCTTGTGGTTAAGGCTTGGATCTCTCACCGAAGATAGCCGTACCCACGCGCACGCAGTTCGAGCCTTCCTCGATCGCAATTTCGAAATCGTGCGACATGCCCATGGAAAGTACGTCCATGCGGATCGCGGGAAGGTTGCGCGCGGCAATCGCGTCGCGCAGTTGGCGCAAGTGCCGAAAGAAGGGGCGCGCGCGTTCGGTATCGTCGGTGAAGGGGGGCACGGTCATCAGCCCGCGAAATTCGAGCGCCTCAAAACGCGGGGCCGCCAAAAGCAGTTCTTCCAGTTCCCGAGAATCCGGCGCAACGCCGCTCTTGGCCGCCTCGCCGCCAACGTTGACCTCGATCAGTAAGGCTAGTTTCTTACCCAGATCCTGTGCCGCAGCGTCGAGTTTTTCCGCGAGTTTCGCAGAATCAACCGAGTCCACCGCGTTGAACAACTCTATCGCCTTGCCTGCCTTGTTTGTCTGCAGGTGCCCGATCAGGTGCCACTCAGCTCCAGCCAGACCGGCGAGCGCGCCAGCCTTGGCGGCAAACTCCTGCACGCGATTTTCCCCGAACAACCGCAAGCCCGCAGTGTAGGCTTCGCGAATGCGCTCCGGAGGATGAGTTTTCGTCACCGCCATCAGCGCGACGCCTCCAGGCGAACGGCCCGCTCGCCGCGCCGCGGCCTGGACGCGTGCGCGAATTGCCGCAACGTTTTCGGAAATGGACATAAGAACCGTAAAACCACGAAGGACACGAAGTTGCACGAAGGCTCCGATACGTCCCTCGTGTTCCCTCGTGTCCTTGGTGCTCAAGAGCTTACATGATCGCCGTCGGCGGGGCCGGTTCATCGGGGCTGCCGGCGTTGGCTAGGGGGACGCGCACCATAGCAAGTATCAGCACCACGAACGCGGCCAGTGCGGCCCAGATGGAAGGGGTCCAATGAACCAGAGTTACATCTTTACCAGAGCCCACCAAGCCGGCGATTACCAAGCCGCACAGCGCCTCTCCAGCAATCAGCCCAGAGGCCGTCAGCACGCCTGCGTTGTCTACACGTGCCTTCTGCGCGTCGTTGTAACCGCGCCGGTCGCGCAGTCTGTCGGTCATCCAGCGAATGACGCCGCCTACAAAAATCGCAAACGTCGTGCCCAGCGGCAGATACATGCCCACCGAAAACAACATGACGCTCTTTACTTCAATCATGATCATGGCGATGCCCAACAGAATTCCAACCACCACCAGCGGCCAAGCCATTTCCCCGCCTACGATTCCTTTCGACAGCATGGCCATTAATCCGGCTTGCGGCGCTGAGAGCGCGGGACTGCCGAAGTGATACGCCTTATCCAGCACGGCAAGGGGAACGAAGAGCACCAGTGACGCCACCACAATTCCCAGCAGATCGCCAATCTGCATCTTAGCGGGAGTGCCGCCCAGGATGTGTCCGACCTTGAGGTCTTGGAGCATTTCGCCGGCGACGGCGGAAGAAACACAAACCACCGCTGCTACGCCCAGCACGGCCGCAACTCCTCCGGTGCCGGAAACTCCCAGAGCTACCATCAGCAGGGCTGCGATCACCAGAGTGCAAAGAGTCAGCCCTGACACGGGATTGTTCGAGGAACCGATCATTCCAACCAGGTTTCCTGACACGGCGGCGAAGAAAAATCCCACGACGATCATGATGCCTGCCGCGACCAGCGAACCGGACAAGACTTTGGAACTCGAAAGCGATCCAGCCCCGCTGATGAAATAGTAGTAGAGCACGATCATTGCGACGAACACCACGGCCACGCCCGCAAAGATGACCTTGGCAGGCAAATCCCGCTCGGTGCGGTTGGTTGCGGTGTGCGCGGTGGCTGACTTTTTCAGATCGGAAACGGCCCGGCCCATTCCGACCGCGAGTTGCTTGCGCATCTTGAATAACGTGTAGGAGGCGCCCACCAGCATCCCTCCCACCGCGATCGGGCGCACGATCGAATAGTAGATCGCGCCGGCCAGTAAGCTCCACGGAATCGTCTGGCCAGCCGGTTGCGCGGCCTGCAGGTAGGGGCCAATCGTAAAGGTCAGAAGGGGAACCAGCAGTCCCCATGCCAGCACGCCGCCGGCAAAATTCAACGCCGCCAACCGTGGGCCAATGATGTAGCCCACGCCCAGATATGCGGGGCTAATGTCGGGCGCGGTAAAAATGGTGGCACCGCCGGTCACCGTGGTGGCGACATTGGGATTCGTGCTGGTGCGCAGCAGCAGCTTCTTTCCTAGCGCGCTGATGCTGACGGGGAACGTATTGTTCGCGGAAAACACGTTGACGGCGCCCAGCAGGTACATGAATCCGCCAAAGCCCATGTTGGCGAACAGAATCTTCGCCGCTTTGGCTCCTTGCTGTCCGGCTTTGTGAATCTCGGAGGCGGCGACTGATTCTGGATAGGGCAACTCCGGATCTTCCACCATGACGCGCCGTAAGAGTGTCACAAACAGAATGCCCAGTGTGCCGCCGATCAGCATCAGGGCAACGGCTTGCCAATAATGGTCGGCAGTTAGGCCCGTCCAAAGTCCCGCCATAACAAATGCCGGAATGGTGAATACCGCACCAGCCGCCACCGACTCGCCGATCGAACCCACGGTCCGGGCTATGTTCTCCTCCAGAAGCGAGCCCTTCATCAACCGCAGCAGGGCCATGCCGATCACCGCCGCGGGATAGGTCGCCGCAATCGTCATGCCGGCCTTCAGTCCAAGGTAAGCGTTGGCCGAGCCGAGAATCGCGGTCATCACCAGTCCGATCAGCAGCGCCCGGAAGGTGAATTCCTTCATCTCCATGGTTTCGGGAACGTAGGGTGTGTGCTTCTTGGCAGGAAGATCGGTGACGGTGCTGCTCATACGAGGAATCCTTTAGACGTGGGATGGAAGCAAGTCCGTATGCGTTGCCTTGTCGAACGTATTCAAAACACGGGAACGGCGCACGTTAGCACGCGGCAAGGGCGCGTGACAAGTAGGCATTCGACCTTGCAGAGGTTCGGAGTCTGATCCTGAAACTGAGCAATCCGCGCGCGTTGGTCGCCGCTTACTAAAGGCCGTACGCGCTTTTCAGGACGTCTCCCGCCTTCTTGCCCGTACCCTTCCACGATTGCTTGTCGTAGTAGTAATACCAAGGCACACCAGGAAAATAGGTGTTTAGCATGGGGCTGCACATTTTAGGGCACGGGATTCGCTCTGAGAATATCTGCAACACTTGAAGCTCGCGCTTAGAGCGGAACCAGTCGGCTGCGAGCATTTCCGAATGAAACCCGACTTCGGCATCGGGGGTCTGGGCAGGTCCGAATCGTCGATTCAACTCTGCAATCGTCGTGTTCAGGTTGATCTGAATGTTCTGCGCGCCCGACTTGTCAGTGTATAGCCACGCAGTAACATTGAAGCCAACAAGGAACCTAGCGCTCGTGAGGGGCGGAGAATGGCGCAAACGGAATTGCAACGCTGCTTGGGGCAAACGCGCATCGCATGGTGTGGCGAAGGGCGGTCGGGAGGATGGAAGCTTCGGCATGTTGCCCTCTGAGCAAGCGATAATGATACTAGATCTCCGTGCGTTCCTGACTGTTCGGCCAAGCGAACCGGGCCTACGGTCTCACTCGTACCACCTCGCTCCCCGATCCGTTGCATCGCCGGCCAGGTAACCCTTCCCCGCGGCGGGTGTAGAATAAAGGCAATTGGTATCTGCCGCCTTTCGTCGTTCGTCAAACCTAGTTCGACAACCCGAGGTGCAGTAATGAGCGACTCCCCCGATCGTCCTTTCGTCCCGCCTTACCATTGCCGCGATTGCGGCAGCGACGTAGGCTTTCGCTCGCGGCGGCGTACCTTCACGGAACGCTATCTTCTACCCCTATTACTTCTAATGCCGGTGCGCTGCGGAGAGTGTTTCCGGCGCGACTACCGACTGATCTTCACGCCCGTGCGCGACCGGCTCTCAGAGACGCCAAAATTCATGCCGGGCAAGGCGCCGGCTACGTCTGACCGGCACGTTGCCTAGCAGCCGCGTTCGCCGCTATACTGAGTACAGGTCTGGCCGCGGCGGGCCTCCGCCGCGGGTACAAGGAGGCCGTCTTCAGCAGTAGTGAGGACCGAATCCGGGCTAGCGGGGCCAGGGTTGAAGTGGCGAGGCGTTCTGTTGCGTTTCAAACGCCCCCCTCCTGGATCCAACGAGCTTGGGCTGGCCGGGCTGCTGAGAGCCTTTTTTCGGTTCTGTTCCCCTCCGACTGCCGGATTTGTGGCGAGCCCCTGCTAAACATTTCCCGCCTGCCGGTGTTCCCGCGATGCCTGGACCAAATGCAGCCCGTGCGCGGGAAGGTTCGCTCGATCTGCGGGGAGCGCGTGTTGTCCGCGTACGCAGAGCGCGAGACAGACGGTTTGCGGCGTCGTCCGGTTTGCCGCCGTATTGATCGCCCTTTTACCCGTGCGACAGCCTACGGAAGCTACCAGGGCGGGTTGCGCGAACTCGTGCATTTGCTGAAATACGACGGGATACGCCCGGCGGCCAATGTTCGAGGACGCATGCTGGCGGAGGCCGTCGCTGCGATCGAGCCTTCGTTTGGGCAGGCCAAGGTATCGGTGATTCCGGTGCCGCTTTACCAGGGAAAACGCCGAGATCGCGGTTTCAACCAGGTGGAACTGATTGCTCGCGCGGCGGTGAGAAGTCATCCTCCGCGCGAGCGCTTCGAAGTAGTCCCCGACATTCTCGAGCGCACGCGCGACACGCGCTCGCAGATTAGCATGACCAATCACCAGCGCCGGGAAAACATGCGAGGAGCCTTCGCTTTGCGGCGTGCCGGAGAAGTCACTGGCCGCGAAGTGCTTGTGGTGGAGGATGTTTACACGACCAGCGCCACGGCTTCGGAATGCGTGCGGGTGCTGCGCAAAGCCGGGGCGTCAGCGCTCTGGGTAGCGACGGTGGCGTGCACGCTGAAACTGGCATCGAAGTATGCAGAGATCGAGCCGGATGGGCCTGAAGCGACTGTACCGTCGAAAGAGGAAGAGATTCCGCTGGCGAAAGCTGCAGGTAGCTAGGACTGGCGGGCCGCCGGCCCCTGAGGGGCTGAAGCTATGTCACACAGGATGGAACACGAGGCAGGATCAACATCCCGGCATGCCGCCGGCTTGTTCGCGCCGGCGGCGGCAACTCACCGCCCTGGCGACGGTCATGCTCTGCTCGCTCCCGTCCTGGTCCTGAACGCCTCCTATGAGCCCATCAACGTCTGCGCCGCCCGCCGCGCGCTGGTCCTCGTTCTCAAGGGCGTGGCCATGACCGAAGAAGAGAATGGACACTTCCTGCACTCGGCGCGGGTAGCGATGCGCCTGCCTTCAGTGATCCGCTTGCTCGAGTACCGCCGCATTCCGCACCAGAGCCGCGCGCTGTCGCGCAAGAACATCCTGCTGCGCGACCGCAATACCTGCCAGTATTGCGCCATGGTGCTGCCTTCGAGCGAACTGACGCTGGATCACGTGATTCCGCGCTCTCGCGGAGGCTCATCCACGTGGGAGAACCTGGTGGCCTGCTGCCATCCCTGCAATCGCCGCAAGGGCAATCAGTTTCCTGCGGAAGCCGGCATGAAGCTGATGCGCGAGCCCCGCGCCTTCAACCTCCACACCAGCCGCCACATCATGCGGCTGATGGGACGGTCGGATGATAAGTGGCGGAAGTACCTGTTCTACTGAAGCCTCAGTGGTGCAGCGGTTTGTCCCTGCGAGCCTAGATGTCGCTGGACTCGGGTCGGCGCGTGGATGCTTGCCGGCCGCGATGACATCCCGGAAACCCAATAAATACAATTATTTACATCGCATAAGACTGATCGCCTTTAGAAAGATAGCAGCCGCATCAGGAGGTTCTGTCATGCGCCACCCTGCATTGCTCGGCCTGCTCCTCCCTGTCCTTCTTACCGCAACCTAATCTTGGGCGCAGAGCCCGATGTGCATCATGTCGGCGAGACTATTTCGGTTGTGGATTATCGTTGTTCGGTTTCTTCTGATCCGGCGGCTTCTCACCCTTGGGAATCTCTTTGCCTTCGTAAAGAATCTTCACGTTGGTGCCGAAGCGCTTGTAGTCTTCGTACTTTACGATCTCCCTGATGCGAACGTCTCCCATCTTGAAGTGCAGTTCGTCGTCGGCCTTGGTGTAGACCGGAAACCAGTACGCGCCGTCGATCTGCTGCCGCCAGGTGGTGAACTTGGGGAATAGATTCTCTTCATCGCCGCGCTTCTTGCGGATGTCGGGCACGGTCTTGCCGTAGGTTTTCACGATCTGGAAGTCGTGGTTGTCGACCCAGACGCGTCCCTGAAAGTAGCGTTTCTTGCCCACGATCTCCTTGGGCGCGACGTCGAAGACATAACAGTGCAGTTCGTCTTCCTGTTGCTGCCCGACGTAGAGGATGTTGTATTCCGGCAGGTCCTGCTCAGTCAGAACGAAGGGCAGCTTGTGGCGGATGTCCTCCATGTCTTCCTGCGACATGTAGATTTTCGTGAGGCTCGACGAAGGCGCGAAAACCACGTTCTCCATGCGCTTACCCTTGTCGTTGAAAATCACGTCGAAGACTTCGTGATACTCGCCGTCCACGGTGTCGCCGTCGACGGTCTGGACCTTCACGTCCTGGCGGTAGGTGTACTGCTCGCGCGCTTTGGCAAACTCGGTCTCTTTGGCCGCGAAGCGCTTGATGATTTCGTCCGGGGTCGTACCTTCTGGAGGAGTGTTCAGAAGCGGACCTTCCTGGGCCGCGACCGGCAACAGCGTCAGCCCACAGGCGAGTAGAGTCAGACAAAGAAAACGGCGGAGCAGCAAATTCATAATCTCTAGTTTATCGAATCGGGACGATCCTGTGGAGACTTGCCTGCCGGCAAGGTAGACCGCGGCGACCCTCCCTCCAACCCCTCTCCGCTCAGCGAGGCCGGAGGGGAGGGTGCTGCAGTTCTGCCTTGTAGTTGGATGCGGCGGACGTTGAAGGGTTGCCGGACCAACCCTGTCAGCCTGAGCGAAGCGAAGGACCTATGGAGCTGGCCGGGGAGTGCATAGGTCCTTGGCGGCAAAAGACGCCGCTCAGGATGGACAAGGCAAGGGGCGCAAAACTGGAAGCCAGCTCTTCCCGCCTGCTACACTCATCCGTTTGCCGCAGGAGGCCCTGCATGCGCCGTTTTTTTCTCTTTCTATTTATTCTTGCTTCGACAATTCCGACCGCAGCCCAGGCCAAGCATCCCTTTACCTTCGAAGACATGATGAAGCTGAAGCGCGTGGGCGAGCCCGAGGTCTCGCCGGATGGCAAGTGGGTGATCTTCAGCGTGGTCGATGTCGATCTTGAAGCGAATGCCAAGACGCCGCACATCTGGGTCGTGCCCACGGCTGGCGGTCAGGAGCGCGAGATCATCGCCGATCAGGATGCGGATCGTCCGCGCTGGGCGCCGGATGGTAAGCGGTTTGCGTTTTTGTCTACGAAGGAGGTTGGCTCGCAAGTGTGGATCGCTGAATTCAACGGCGTGGATGGAACCGTGACGGGCAAACGGAGGCTGACCGCGATTCCAACCGAAGCCGGCGGAGAATTGTGGTCGCCGGACGGGAACAAGATTCTGTTCACGTCGGACGTCTATCCTGCATGCAACTCCTCACCGGACCCGGAGGAATTTTGTAACGCCATGAGGCTGGACGCACAAAAGGAGTCGAAGGTCACAGCGCAGATCTTCGATCATCTCCTCTACCGCCATTGGAATGCATACAAAGAGGGGAAGAGAACACACATCTTTGTCGTTAGCTCTGACTTGGTGCTGGAAAATACTCAATCCACAGGGAAACCTCAGCCACCGGACCATTCGCACTATCACGACCTCACGCCCGGCGACTACGACGCGCCCGTGTTCTCGCTCGGTGGCCAGGATGACTATGCCTTCTCTCCCGACGGACGGGAGATATGCTACACCTCGAATCACGACAAGAATCCGGCGGCTACCACCAACAACGATCTGTGGATCGTCTCGGTCAGCGGAGGGCCCGCCAAGAACATCACCGCCGATAATCCCGCCAGCGACTCAACGCCGCTCTATTCGCCCGATGGCCGCTACATCGCCTACCGCGCCCAGCAGCGTCCGGGATACGAGAGCGACCGCTTCCAGTTGATGCTGTACGACCGCAAGACGGGAGAGAAGAAAAATCTAACCGAGCCCTTCGATCATTGGGTCGGCACATTCACGTGGGCGCCTGATTCCAAGGGGATTTACTTCGCCGCGGAACACTTGCGCCATTCGCTAATCTATGCGTTGGGAGGGGTGTCATCTGACAAGAGTTCAATGAGCTACGCCCGTTCCCTCGTTGGAGGCTTCGACGATGACCTAACCCTGACGCCTGACGGCAAGACGCTGGTGTTCACTCGCATGTCGATCAGGGCACCGATTGAAGTTTTCGGAGCCGATGCTACTGCCGAAGGGTGCCCGGCAAGGACCGGTGACGTAGACAAGGGAAAAGAGAGTTGTTCGTTGAGCAAAGATTGGCCGCTCACTCACGTGAACGACCAATTGCTCTCGCAAATAAGCATGTCAGAAGTAGAGCCGTTTTGGTTCAAAGGTGCTCACGGGGACGATGTCGAGGCCTCTCTCGTCAAGCCGCCGAATTTTGATCCCGGGAAGAAATATCCCGTGAAGTTCCTCATCCACGGCGGGCCGCAGGGGGCGTGGGGAGACGACTGGAGCTATCGCTGGAATCCCGAACTGTTTGCGGCCAACGGATACGTCGTCATCATGATCAACTTCCACGGCTCGACCGGCTACGGACAGAAGTTTATCGACGCCATCAACGGCGACTGGGGCGGCGCTCCCTTTGAAGACCTGATGAAGGGCCTCGACTACGCGGAGAAGACTTATCCGTTCATCGACCAGGACCGCGAATGCGCGCTGGGCGCCAGCTACGGCGGATATGCCATCAACTGGATCCTCGGCCACACCGACCGCTTCAAGTGCCTGGTGTCACACGACGGCATGTTCAACGCGGAGTCTGCCTGGGGCACGACCGAAGAACTGTGGTTCAACGACTGGGAGTTCAAAGGCACGCCTTATGACAATCGCGCGAGCTATGAGAAGTGGTCCCCGCACCAGTACGCGAAGAATTTCAAAACGCCGACGCTGGTGATCCACGGCCAGCGCGACTACCGGCTCGACGTGAGCGAAGGCTTCCAGCTCTTCACCACGCTGCAAATGGAAGGCGTGCCGTCGAGAATGCTTTACTTCCCAGACGAGGGTCACTGGGTGCTGAAGCCGCAGAATTCGCGGCTGTGGTACAAGACGGTGAATGACTGGGTCGATCAGTGGACGAAGAAATGACTCAGAAACGAACGTAAAGGCGCTGCTTGCTGGGTCTTGCCGGCAGCCGGTGCCGCTGGCCCAGACGTTGCAAGCGACGTCTCTACTAAGGAATTCGAGATGAATAACACAGCCGAGCTTGCACAAAAGACCTCAATTGCGCCAATGCTTTCTGTTCGCAAGGGAGCGCGGGCGGTCGAGTTCTACAAAACGGCGTTTGGGGCGCGGGAATTGTTTCTCATCGAAGCTCCGGATGGTGCCGTGGTGGCGCAGTTGGCGGTAGGGCGGTCCGACTTCTGGGTTGCCGATGAGTCTCCGGAGCATCTCAACTTCAGCCCCGAGACTCTTGGCGGTGCCACGGTGCGGATGGTGATGGTGGTTGAAGATCCGGATGCGGCCTTTGCGCAGGCGGTCGCTGCCGGAGCAACCGTGGTCCAGCCCGTTGTCGACCAGCCCTATGGTTGGCGCGTGGGACGAGTGGTCGATCCTTTCGGACATCATTGGGAAATCGGCAAGCCCTTACCACAAGGCGGTTAGTCCCGGATGGCGTCGACCCGGTCCCAATTCCCATCAGGGTTGCTGCGCTCTTTTTTCATCTCAAGCGGCGCGCGAATCCGAAAGTGGCCGCGCAACGGGAGGCGACTTGGTGCTGCTGGTGGAGGCCGGCGGTGCAACGAACGGCAGCGGGTAATCGAGTGACGCGTTAATCGCGGCGGTAACCGCCACGTCCGCTTCGAGCGCCCGACCAGCGGCCGACCCATTGAGAGATGGTCAGGTCTTCACCGGGGATGACTCCGCGGATGGCTTGTTCGATATGGAACGTGACAGCTACGGTTTCCTCCGACTGGCCGTCGGCCGCAGCGGGCAGAAAAATTAGAAACGAAAACGCGAGCCGACAGGCACAGCTTCTCCCCAACACAAGGTGGCCTTTCAATGGGGTGTGCGCTCGGAGGACGCCGGCCGAGACGCCGGGAAACACTAAAGGCTAGTCCCAACCGGCGAAAAAATCAGTGAAAGATGTCACAACGGCCTGTGGATAATTGGACTCATACCCGGCGATGCAGACAAATACGAGTCTTAAGGCGCGGGCGGTACGGCAGATGGCCACGACGCTGGCGGTTCTGGCCTCGATATTGTTTCTATCCGCGGGCTCATTGCGGTTCTGGGCGGCTTGGCTGTTGGTGGGGTTGCAGGCGGGACTCTGGACATTCTTCTTCGTTGATTTTCTGAAGCATGATCCGCATCTGCTGGAGCGACGGCTGCAGACTAACGAGAATGAGCCGACGCAACAGGTATTCCAAAAATTATTCAAACTAATTTTGATTCCAGCATTCATCCTGACGGGCTTGGACTTCCGCTGGGGATGGTCGCGGGCATGGCTTGGTCCGGTTCCTGTCGGAGTGGTTGTAGCCGGGCAGGTCGTGGTCGTGGCGGGATATTGTCTGGTGTTCTGGGTGATGAAGACGAATACTTTTGCAGCCAGCACAATTCAGGTGGAGGCAAAACAAACGGTGATCCATGGCGGCCCCTATGCGTTGGTGAGGCATCCGATGTACTCCTCCATGTCTGTGACAGTGCTAGCGGTGCCGCTGGCGCTTGGATCCTACGTCACATTACCGGTGTTTGCGTTGCTGGTGCCGCTGCTGGTCTATCGACTGACTCATGAGGAGCGCACCCTGCGGCGGGACCTGCCGGGCTACGAGGATTACTGTGAGAGGACTCGCTTTCGGCTGGTGCCGTGGGTGTGGTAAGCACGCAGAAGTTGTTTCCTCCACCGATTGCGCCGAGGAAGCGGCTGCGGTCGGAAACCGTCCATCGTTCCCGCGCAAATCTTTAGCGTTGCGGCCAACATAGGCACTTGAAAGTGTCTGGAGTGTCCCGTGGTCGTCTTGTAAGCAAGGTAATAGAAGCTGCGACAAGGAGATGGCTACCGACACCGACTGTCGCTTCCGCACCGCTGAGGTAGGTGGCAGGATTGGCGAATTGTGTGCTGAATCTTCCCTGCGAGATCCAACTCACGTCCATATTCATGGCCAGCCGCGCGGAAACGTCGAGTTCATCCCAACTCTGAAAGTCGGATAAGCGCGTGGCCGCACTTTGGCCGGATGCCGACAGCGAAATGATTGCGTGGAAACACAGAGCCAGGGTAGCTGCTCGCATCGCCTCGCGCCGGCTTCGGGTGGTTAGGCGGTTGTGCTTACGAACGAGCCATCTCGTAAAGGATCCCGATTGCCTGTTGCGCCTGGGCATGGCGGAAATCTCCGGCCAACTCGCCCGCGAGTGTCATGACGGAAGTCGTGATCGCGCCGGCCTTGGCGATCCGCAGCAGGGCCGCCTGTTCGGTACGCTCGCTCATGCCTCCGCAGGCATCGAGAACCACGTAGACTCTGTAACCCTGATCGGAAGCGGTAAGCGCAGGAAGTTGCACGGCAAGCTCGGTGGCAACACCGGAAATGAGTAGTGTTTTTCGCCCGGTGGCTTTGATCGCAGAAACGATCTCCTCGTTCAGAAATGAGTCGCAGGTGGTGCGGTGATGGATAGGAATATCGCCAAGACCGTCTGCAATTTGGGGAATGATTCTTGCTGGAGATCCGTCCTCGCCCCGAACACCGGATACGATCGCGGGAATGCCAAGAAGCCTGGCGAGCTTGGCTAGCCCTCGCACGCCGGTCTTCAGGCGATCGGGAGGGATGGTCTTGCTGAGTTCGAAAATCCCTGACTGAAGATCAGCGAATAAAATGACGGCATCCTGCGGGTCGATTCTTGACTTCGATGGGGTCATAAATAGCGAGTCCTTTCGGGGTTAGATTCAAGTGTCAATGTCAATGCTTCTCGGCAGGGGTTGAGGTAAGCCTGGCGACGCGTGTGTGCCACGTTCTGTGAGAAAGTCTTTCTCTTCTTGCAGAACGCGGAAGGAGAATCTGGTCTCACGAGCGAGCATGACTGCGCCGGCGATCGTGGCGAAGACTCCGAGTGTGCCTGCCAGAAAGGCCAGCGCAAAACTGAACGAGACTCCCGACTCGATCCTGGCGGAAACGACCACAGCGCCGACGAGCGACACCAATGTGCTTGCCACAAAGCCGGCGACTACCGTGTAGAAGCCCGTCAGCGCTCTGACGATCTGCAACGTGCGAGTCTCTGCTGCTTCCAACTGACGGACGCGCAGATGCATTTCGCCTTCCTCCAGCTCCCCGTTTCTCTCGATCACTTCTGCCAGTTTGTGGACACGACCGATGGCTCGGCCATATCGGTTGCCGGTGCCGAACCGCAGCACGCACGAGGCATTGGTCAAAACCGCGGGAGCGGAGATGAAAGTCAGGATTGCGAACAGATTCGTTGGGAAACCCACTTCAATACTCCTTCGGAACCGGCACCGCAGGCCGCTCGAGAGGGTAAAATGTCCCCACGGGCGGGGCCTTCGGCAGCGTTGCTCGAAGGTAAACTGCAGCCCAGCGGTGTGGGAAGTACGCACAATTTTGTAAGCCAGTCCCGGCTTGTTAGTCCGGCGAGCGAGGGGTGGGGTCATGAAGAATCATTTCGGATGTCCCGTGCAAGCCACCTCGAATGTGATCGCAGGGAAATGGAAGGTGCTGATTGTCTGGCACCTTTCTTTCGGCTCCCGACGGTTTGCGGAGATACGCGATCTGCTGCCGGGAGTCAGCGAGAAGGTGCTCACCGCACAGTTGCGGGAATTAGAACACGACGGGGTCATCCGCCGTTTGGTCACCGAGACCGTTCCGCCGCGTGTGGATTACATGTTGAGCGATGCGGGCAGCGAACTCATCCCAGTCATGGAAGCGATGTGCGGTTGGGGCACAAAGCATCTCGGAGTTCCACCAAGCATTCCCCGAATTCCAGCCAAAGCTGTTTAGGCAGCCAGGCGCGCCTATCTGGTGCCGCTCGAGATCCGAGCCGAACTCGTGTCCACGATCCGGGCGCGCATTCGTTTCCCCTGTTCGGGCAGGAAGACAAGCGTGCCCATGTCCAAGCAACGAAGTTCATCATTTCCCCAACGGGCACGCATGAGGCCAGTCACCGAGTGAGAGTTCAGGCCCAACAGCAGATGGCCCAACTCGTGCGCCATAACGCTGCCGAGGATTCGGTCGACGCCCTGGCTCGAGGTGGCGCCGAACTCCTGCGCGCGCTTCCAAAACACGTCGGCATAGCGGCCCCGCCCATCGGATCCAAGAAAGGCTACGCCGAAGGCGTCGCTGGAGACGGTGGAAACATGAGAACTGATCCTGAGGACGAAGTCGTCGGGTCCGTAGCTCTTTGTGCAGGCGGGATCGCCATCGCCGTCCGACGCATTCGCGCGGGTACAGTCGATCCATGCAATATCTACTCCGGAAATGGAGAAGATCTTCTGTGCCTGCTGCTCGGCGCGGACTAGAAGCTGACGGGAAACCGGGATATCGGAAAAGACAGAAACAGTGATCTGTGGATTCTGCCCGAAGCTGGCTGGCGCAAATCCGAGAAGGCCGAGAACGGTGACGGCAGACAGAACCACTGCCTTGAACGCTCGATCGATGACCTTTCCCCTTCCCACGGTAGGGCGAGCATCGGGGCAGCGGGCGCGTACCTCAACGGTTTGCGGGTAACCTGCAAGTCATGTCCGGGTGACGAAATAAATCTCTTTGCGTCAAATAGTTAGGCGCGAGCATCACTCACTGCGAGAGGCTCGCATTTTGATAAACTGCGGGCATTGCAGGTGGGGAACATGGCGGTTGCCGGCGCGAATGGGGCGCGTTCCATTCAGTTTGGGACTTTCGAAGTCGACCTGCGGGCGGGCGAGTTGCGCCGCAACGGTTCGAGGGTAAAGCTGCAGGAACAACCTTTTCAGGTTCTGACGCTCCTGCTGGAGCAGCCGGGCGAGGTGGTCACTCGCGAAGAAATACAAAAGAGACTGTGGCCGGTCGATACCTTCGTCGATTTCGATCACAGCCTGAATGCAGCGATTCGCCGGCTGCGGGATGCTTTAGGAGACTCGGCAGAAAATCCTCGGTTTGTAGAAACCGTGGCCCGACGCGGCTACCGGTTTGTGGCGCCGGTCAACGGCGCGAGCGCAGCGGTCGCTACTCCCGTCGTTCCTCAACTTCCCGAGACTGCCGTCGAGCCCAAGCGGCGCCGAATCGTGATATCGGTTCTGATTTTGTTGATTGGAGCGATCGGTGGAGCGATCGTCGCCAATTGGCCTCACCCGCCCGCGCAGATCAGGCAGCGGAGGCTGACAGCCAATCCCGAGGACCATCCCGTGCTCGGGGCGGCGATTTCGCCCGACGGCAAATACCTCGCATTTTCCGACAACACGGGTTTCTACCTGCGGGAGACCGAGAGCGGCCTCGTTCATGCACTGTGGCTTCCCAAGGGCTTCTCGCCCGAACCGACGGCATGGTATCCGGACGGGATCCGTTTACTCGTCACCTTGGTGGAGGCGCCAACCGCCCCTCAAAGCCTGTGGGAAATCTCGATCGTGGGTGGGTCGCCCCACAGACTTATCGACGATGGGCGACAGGCCGGGGTTTCGCGTGACGGTTCCCAGATCGCTTTCATCCGAGGCCCGAAACTCGCGGAGGAACTGTGGGTCATGCAAGCCGATGGAGAGCGACCGAGGCGGCTGCTTGGTGGACAGCGGTCCATGTACGGTGCGCCTGCCTGGTCGCCGGACGGGCAGCGTATCGCCTTTACCAACGGCGGCTATGCGCCGGCAAAGTTCGAGGTGACCACGAATATTGGCATCCTCACCCTCAGCAACGGCCATCAAGAGACGATTCTGCCTTCGGCCAGCCGCCACGCCTTGATGCATACCGAGACCGACAGCGGGCATCTTGGTCCAGGCCTGGTGTGGACCAGGGACAACCAACTGATCTACTCAGTGTCTGAGCCCCGGCCCAATCAGCCGGACTCGAATCTGTGGTCGATGCAGCTCGATTCGCGTGGACACATTACCGGAACACCGGTGCGCCTGACCGCTACGCCCGATGATGTTGCCGCGATCAGCGCAACCGCGGATGACAAGCGAATCGCGTATATGAAGTATTCGCTGAATCCGGACGTCTACATTACGGAAATGAACGCGGACGGAACGCGACTCGGCCCCCAGGATCGGTTGACGCTGGATGAGCGCAGGGACTATCCGTTTGCCTGGACGCCGGACAACAAAACAGTTTTGTTCGCATCGGATCGCGATGGGCTCTTCCACGTGTTCAAACAGCGGATCGATCAATCCATTCCCGAGCTGTTGGTTGGGGGCAACGAAGCGGCGATGACCCCGAGGCTGACGCCGGATAATTCCACCATCCTCTATGTGATCTGGCCGAAACTGGGCCAGGACAGTCTGGAGAGTCAGTTGATGGGGGTACCGCTTTCGGGCGGGCCGCCGCGATTGGTCCTGGAGCGCAGCGGGTTGGGCAACATGCAATGCGCTCGGCTCCCGTCGACCTTATGCCTTTATGACACGCGCAGCCAAACGGAAATGTCATTCTTCCGCTTCGACCCGGCCACCGGCAAGAGCGAGGAACTTCCTCAACTCAAGATCAAGGACGAACCTGCCTACGCGTACAACTGGAGTTTGTCTCCCGACGGCAAGACTCTGGCGACTGCAAAACGAGAGGGCGTGCAAAAAGACCCGAGCATTACTCTCTCCTCCCTGGAAGACGGCAGCAAGCGCACAGTGACGGCGCAGGCCTGGGCTGGAATCAGCAGCATCGATTTTGCCGCCGATGGACGCAGCCTTTTTGCGCCGGCCTACACCAACGCCGGAAAGTGGGCGCTGCTGAACATCGATTTGGAGGGGAACACCCGTACCATGCTCGAAGATACCGACATGCTCGGCTGGGCGATTCCGGCGCCCGACGGCAAGCATCTGGCCTTCTGGAAGGCGCGCGGAACATCGAACGTGTGGATGCTCGAGCGCAATTAGCGCAGCCAGGCTGGCCGTGGGCAAAGTGGCACTCGGTCGGCCGGCTCCTGTCGGACCTGTGTAGGCCGTGGATGGATTTAAGAAAGGTGTACTCCAGCGTCCCCCGTTTGACTTGCCTTCCCCCGCTCCCTAAGATGGCCACCAGAACGCCGACTCAGGCCCAAGGCTGATCTTGGGCATTCCATCGCTCAAAATCAAAACATGATCGGCCAAATCGTCTCTCACTACCGGATTGTAGAAAAGCTGGGGGGCGGCGGGATGGGCGTCGTCTACAAGGCCGAAGACACGGAACTGGGCCGATTCGTGGCGCTCAAGTTCTTGCCGGAAGAAGTTGCCCAGGATCCCGGAGCCTTGGAACGCTTTCGCCGCGAGGCACGCGCGGCCTCAGCACTGAATCATCCCAACATTTGCACGATCTATGAAGTCGGACAGCACGACGGCCATCCGTTTCTCGCGATGGAATTTCTGGATGGTGTGACGCTGAAGCATCGGATCGGGGGGCAGCCGATGGAGAGCGAGGAACTGCTGGCGCTGGCCATCGAGATTTCCGACGCGCTGGAGGCGGCCCACGGTCAGGGTATCGTGCATCGCGATATCAAACCGGCGAATATCTTTGTCACCAAGCGCGGGCGGGCGAAGATTCTGGATTTCGGACTAGCCAAGGTGATGTCCGCAGGGCTCGGGGACGGCCAGATCGCATCGGCTGAGGAGCGGACGTTATCGGCTGATGCGCCGCACCTTACGAGTCCCGGCACAGCGATCGGAACGGTGGCTTACATGTCGCCGGAGCAGGTTTTGGGTAAGGAAGTGGATGCCCGCACGGATCTGTTCTCGTTCGGAGTCGTGCTGTACGAAATGGCGACCGGAGTGTTGCCCTTCCGCGGCGACACGTCCGGAGTGATCTTTGATTCGATCCTCCACAAGGTGCCGGCGGCCCCGGTACGACTGAACGCGGACCTCCCGCCCAAGCTGGAAGATCTGATCGTCAAGGCACTGGAGAAGGATCGCGAAGTTCGCTACCAGTCGGCGGCCGAGTTGCGGGCTGACCTGAAACGCATCAGGCGCGATACCGAGTCGCAACTGCTAATTCCAGCTCCCGAGCCAGCTCGGCCGTCGCGGGGGCGAATTCGCGCACTCCTGATGCTCGCACTGGCGGCATTGCTGGTCGCCGGCCTAGTCATTGTTGGGGTTCGCCTCCATAACCCGAGCGCGCGCTCTCAGCAAACCGGCAACGGCCCCACACAGTCGTCGCCACAAACCATCGCGGTGCTTCCTTTTCGCGACCTATCGGCTTCCAGCAGCGACGGTTGGGCCATTGGCATCACCGACGCGATTATCAGCCGTCTCACCTCCTTACAGAACCTCGCGGTGCGGCCGACCACGTCGGTTTTGAAGTATGCGAAGGAAACGCCAGAACCGGTGGAGGTAGCCAAGGCATTAAGTGTGGAAAGCGTGCTGGAAGGGACGTACCAGCGTTCTGCGGGTGTCGTCCGGGTGACCGTGCAATTGATCGACGGGCGTACCGGAACTACCAAGTGGTCGCAACGCTACGATCTAAAGAGTGCGGACATACTTAGCTTTGAGGATGAGGTCGCAACCAAGGTTGTGGAAGGGTTGCAAATCGAAGTTTCGCCGACCGAACAGAAATCGATCCAACAGCCGGTGACCACGAGTGTGGACGCTTACAACGACTACCTGCAGGCGCGCTTCTATCAGAACGAATATCTCGCGTATTCGCGGCTGGACAGCATGGAAAAGGGGGAGCGTCTGCTGGAGCATGCGATCTCTCTGGATAAGAACTTCGTGGACGCGTATGCGGTGCTGGCGCGGTTCTATGCATTCCAGGGAGCTAACTTCGTGGAGAATGGGGAAGAGAATCTGAAGCGCGCCGTAATCACTGCCCAGAAAGCAGTGAACATTAATCCACAGTCAGCTGAGGCGTTGATGGCGCTGAGCGCCGCTTACGCTGAGGGAGGACGGGAACAGGAGGCGATCCGCGCAGCCAGACAGGCAGTGGTGCTCGCCCCGAACAATGGTGACGCCTGGCAAGCACTGGGATATTCGTATTACTATGCCGGGCTCAATGAACTCTCCGTGCAGGCCTATCGCCGGCTGGTCGCCCTGAATACGACCGCTCTTCAGCCGCACTGGATGCTGGCCCGAATGCTTCTCTACAGCGGTAAAGCGGACGAAGCGGAGCAGGAATTGCAACCGGTAGTGACCAAGAATCCGGATCAGTTCAAGGCTCTCGCCTATTATGGTTCGATACTCTATTACGAAGGCAAACTGGGCGAAGCCGAAAGCACCTCGGATCGAGCGGTCGAACGCGCTCACGACTCAGGCGACCAGACACCCGAGATGCTGGCTGCATTCCTGTACGCATCGCGCCACCAGCGGGAAAAGATCGACCCCAGGCTCTTCGAATCCCGTCCCGAGCAGGTTATTGATGGGGATGCCGCCTACTGGCTCGGAGGAATTTATGCGCTGCTCGGCGACAAGCAGCATGCCCTCATCTGGCTCAAGCGCACCGTTGCCCTTGGGGATATGAATTATCCCTGGTTTCAGCGAGACAAGAACTACGAGAGCCTGCGGGGTGACCCGGAGTATCAGGCGATCATGGCCGACGTCCGCCAACGCTGGGAAGCATACAAAAGGGAATTCGATACGCCCTGAATAAACGTGACCCGGGATTCTCGCCGGCGAGTTTCTTGCGTTGGCTCTGCTTCCCACGTCCTGTGCAGACTGCTCTCCACGTTATAATGGCCCGCACGCATGCCACTGTCTTCCGGCGCAAAACTCGGTCCCTATGAAATTCAATCCCCGCTAGGTGCCGGCGGCATGGGTGAGGTGTACCGCGCCCGAGACACGCGGCTCGACCGGATGGTGGCCGTCAAAGTCCTGCCCTCGTCTTTCGCCGCCGACGCGGATCGCTTGCAGCGCTTCGAACGGGAAGCGCGTTCCGTGGCCGCTCTCAACCATCCCAACATTCTCGCCGTGCACGATATCGGTACTCACGATGGAGCCCCGTACATGGTCTGCGAACTCCTGGAAGGCGAGACCCTGCGCGAGCGTCTGCGGGGTGGAGTTTTATCATCGCGGAAGGCGGTTGAAATCGCGGTGCAGATTGCCCAAGGGCTGGCCGCAGCCTACGACAAAGGGATCATCCATCGTGATCTGAAACCGGAAAACATCTTCCTCACGAACGATGGGCGGGTGAAGATTCTCGATTTCGGTTTGGCCAAGATGGCGCGCGCTGGGTCGGAGGTGAATAGCAGTGTGCAGACACTGACCTCGGCCGACATCTCCCTGACCGAGGCCGGGCAAGTCCTGGGTACTGCGGGCTACATGTCACCGGAGCAGGTGCGCGGCATTGAGGTCGATCACCGTTCCGACATCTTCGTATTTGGGTCGATTCTGTTCGAGATGCTGAGCGGTCAGCGGGCTTTCCGGCGGGATACGGCCGCGGAGACAATGACGGCGATCCTGAAGGAGGACCTGCCCGAACTGACGGAGCTTAATCGCAGCATATCCCCCGCGCTCGATCGGATTGTGCGGCATTGCCTGGAAAAAAATCCCGACCAGCGGTTTCAGTCGGCTCGCGATCTTGCCTTCGACCTGGAGGCTCTGTCGCCGAACTCCAGTTCTGCGATGGGGAAGGTGGCCCAGCCCACTGCGGCGCAGCGAGTGCGGCGCTTTCAGCCACTGATTGTGCTCTTGCTGGTGGCCATGGCCGCCGGCTTGGGCTACCTCGTCGGCCACAAGGGGAAAGCATCGTCGGAGGTGACCTATCACCAGCTGACCTTCCGCAAGGGAACGGTGCTGAGCGCGCGCTTCGCGCCCGACAACCGCACCGTCATCTACAGCGCGGCGTGGTCGGGGCTGGCACCGGAACTCTACTCCACGCGCGCGGACAGTATCGAATCTCGGCCGCTCGGATTAAGTCAGGTGGACCTGCTCGGCATCTCCTCGACCGGAGAAATCGCGCTGTCTTTGAAGCCCGCTCCTCTGGCGGGATTTTTCGGAACTGAGGGGACCTTGGGCCGGACGCCGCTGACGGGTGGAACGGCGCCTCGCGAAGTGCTGGAGAACGTTGAGTGGTCGGACTGGTCGCCCGATGGATCGAACTTGCTGGTGGTGCGCACCGTGGGCAACGAGAACCGCATCGAGTATCCCGCGGGCAAGGTTGTTTACCAGGTGGGCGTGCCGGGCTGGATCAGTCATCCGCGAATCTCCCGCGACGGCAAGCGGATCGCATTTTGTGAGCACGTCCGAAGAGGCGATGATCGCGGTTCAATTACCATCATCGATTCCGATGGAGGCAACGCGAAATCGTTCGGAAGTTTCTCCAGCCTGTACGGGCTCGCCTGGGCGCCAAAGAATGACGAAGTATGGTTCACCGCCGATCCGACGACTACCACGATCGCCCGACGGCTGATGGCCGTGAACATGTCGGGTGCGTTCCGTCTGCTGGCGGCAGCTCCCGGAGACTTAACGCTGCACGATGTCTCCGCCGACGGTACGGCCATCATTGCGATCGACGATCGCGAGCGCAAAATCTTCTTCTCGGGTTCCCCGGGCTCGGAAGACAGAGAGCTTACCTGGCTCGACCGGGCCGTGCTGGTCGATATGTCCCCGGACGGCAAACAAGTGCTGTTCCACGAAGGCGGGAAAGGCGGAGGGTCTCTGGGGACAATTTTCCTGCGGAAAACGGACGGCGCCGCTGCGGTACGCCTTGGTGAAGGCTATGCCATTGCGCTCTCGCCCGATCAGAAGTGGGTGCTCGCAGTCACGGAGACCAACCCGCGTCGCCGGTGGCTCATTCCTACCGGAGCGGGGGAAGCTACGGAACTGAGGATGGCGGGAATCGAGAACATTGTGCCTCAGGGATTCGCCGCTGATAGTCGTCGAGTTGTGGTGATGGCCAGGGACCCGGGACATCAGCTGCGCGACTATGTATTCGAGCCCGATTCCGGCAAACTGCAACCGCTCACGCCCGAAGGTGTCCGCGGGTTAGTCACCCCGGATGCGAAGTTCCTGATCGCGCGCGGGGATAAGGGTCCTCCCGAAATTCTTCCGGTCGAGGGCGGATCGCCTGCCCGCGAGCTAAAAGGATGGCAAGAAAAAGACAGGCCGATTCAGGTCACCGCCGACGGGTCAGCAATCTACGTCGCTAACTACAACGGTATGTCCGCGGCCATCTATCGCGTTCGTGTGGACAATGGATCCCGGCAACTGATCAAGACGCTGGAAATGCACGACCCAGCCGGCGGGTTCGGCATCACCCGCGTGCTGACAACTCCCGACGGACAGTACTTTGCCTACAACACGCTGCGGCAGCTCTCGGAACTCTACTTGTTACAGGGACTGAACTGATCTCCCGCAGAATTCGTGGTGATACGGCGAGCCGCAGGGCTGGTAGTCCGCTCGACTGGACCGCCGAGGCCGCGGTCCCCTCATTCCGCGGGCCCCAAAATAGTGTTACTACTGGGGCGCGAGTTTGCGCTAGATGTTTGCTGTCTTTCGCACAGAATGGGACAATACAGGCTATGCGAAAATCGCTCACCTTTATGCTGCAATTCTTGGCGGCGGGGATGATGTTGCTGGGTGTCGCCCCGGCGCAGCAGACTCCTGCAGCCACCGCCAATCCACCAGCCGCCGGACAGTCTAGCACTGCGACGAAGAAGCCTGCGAGCACGACGGCGACCAAGAAGCCTGCCACAACGGCCAAGACAGCCGCCCCGTTAGCGCTCACGACCGACAAAGATAAGCAGAGCTATGCGATGGGAATGAACCTTGGCCTGGGACTGCACCGCCAGGGGATGACCCTGGATCCCGTACTGGTCGCGCGAGGCATGAAAGACGCGATGACTGGCGCCAAAACGATGCTCACCGAAGACGAAGCCAGGACCGTAATCCAGAAATTGCAGGGGGATGTTCGTCAGAAGATGGAAGCCAAGGCGAAAGAAGAGGGCACGACCAACCGAAAAGCGGGAGAGGACTTTCTGGCCGCCAACAAGTCGAAAGAAGGCGTCGTAGTGCTGCCCAGCGGCTTGCAGTATAAGATTCTGACGGCAGGCGCCGGACCAAAGCCCGCAGCGACCGACACGGTGAATTGCAATTATCGCGGGACCCTTATCGACGGGAAGGAGTTCGACAGCTCGTACAAGCGGGGACAGCCGGCATCATTCCCTGTCAACGGGGTGATTAAGGGGTGGACAGAGGCGCTGCAGATGATGCCGGTGGGATCGAAATGGCAATTGTTCATTCCGCCGGATTTGGCGTATGGCGATCGCGGCGCCGGGCAAGACATTGGTCCGGGGGAGACGCTGATTTTTGAAGTGGAGTTACTCTCGATCGGCGAGGCGAAGAAGTAGCCTCCTGCATCTGACGAAAAAGGCCGCCTGGCAGAAGGCGGCCTTTCTCACCTGCCAAGTAAGCGGCGCGACTCATAAGCGAACGGCGGCAGAAAAACCGGCCCGAACAAGAGGTGCTGTCCTTTCCTGCGGAAAACTAGGAGTGATGCTCCGACAACCGCGCCGCGCAAAGGACCGAAACGCTGGTGGGGAAGCGCAAGCCTGAAAGCCTGGCCGGAACCGTCCGGCAGTCGCTAAAGCGAATGTTGCAGATGTTCCTCGGCCGAGAGGTTGGCGCCCGCCAGCAGCAGCAAGCCTGTAAGAAACGCCCAGAACATCAGGCTCACCGAGAGCGCGAAGGGGCCATAGATTTCCTGAAAATTCAGCCAGGGAAGCGCGAGGATGTAGGCATACTTCAGAGCCTCCGAGAGCAGTCCCATGATGATGGCTGCGGGCAGCACCGCTCGCGGCGGAACTTTCCCGTTGGGGAGCAGCCAGTAGATCAGGAAAAAGATAGCAATGCTGGCGGCGATGGCGAAGATCTTCATCACCAGAAATCCGACCAGCCGGACAAAGCCCGTGCCGTAGCCGCGCAGAAGAAACTGCATGAGCGCCACTGGCCCGGCGGTGAGCGCGATCGAGAGCAATGCCAGCAGACCGCTGGCAAAGGCCAGGCCGAGCGAGATCAGTTGGTTGCCCACATAGGAACGGTTGTTCTCGAATCGCCAGATCCGGTTCAAGGCTACTTCGAGCGGGAGGAAGACACCCGAAGAAGTGACCAGCAGGATGATCAGCGAGAACACCTGCACACGCTGTCGGGAGTTCACCATGGCGTTGAGATTCCGGATGACGAAATCCTGGCCAGCGGGGAGGTAATCGCGCAGCAGTTCGGCCACCAGATCCGCCATCACGCGGGAGTGGAAGACGCGGCGGATCAGCGTCATCATCAGGACGACGAACGGGAAGAACGAGAGGATGGCGTTGGCGGCGACGGAGAAGGCGAAAGTGTGCACGTCGGTCCGCATGAGGTATTTGACGGTGGAGAGGACCAGGCTCGTTGGCGGAGGGGGCCCAGGACGCGAGGGTCGCGCCCGTGGCGGGGATTCGGCCTTGGGGACTGCCGAAATGGGTGGATTGAACATGGAATTCTAATCCTATCAGAGGCTTGGAATTGGGCCTGGTGCGGCAATCTACGGATGGGCGGCATTTCTTAATCCCTGTTAAAGTTATTCTCAGTGACCCCAGGTCATGTTGCGATCTCCCTTCAGATTCTAGTTGCGAATCGTTTTAATAGTGCTTATGATCTCATGCTCAATACCGGACGTGGTCCGGTGGTGAGACCAGTAAGGGTTGACGTTTGTTGTGTGTGGCTGAAAAGCGCCATTATCGGACTCCAAGACTTCCCGTCGCGAAAGGCAAGTGCGGAGCGGCGGGGGTAGGAGTCTTTTCTTTTTCTGGGGCTTCTTCAACTCCACGTGGACTCAACCAGTTCTACCGGCTTCTTTGAGGGGGGCTTCGGTCGACCGGGGCGACGATCGGAGACGCCGGAGAATCATTCTTCGCGATCAGTGAAAGGAGTTTTTTCCGTGAGAGAGAAAGGTACTGTGAAGTGGTTCAACGGGGCGAAAGGATATGGATTCATCCAACGCTCCACGGGGGAAGATGTATTCGTGCACTTCTCCGCAATCCAGGAGAACGGCTACCGTACCCTCAACGAGGGCGAGACCGTGGAGTTTGATCTGCTGAAGGGCCCCAAGGGCTTCCAGGCGGCAAACGTCGTCCGCGCTTAAGCGCGAATCATTCGAGCACTTCCCCAGACCCTCTCGGTCCCAGCGGGAGGGTTTCTTGTGTGTGCCGAGCAGGTTCGACAGCTTGAGGGTGAAAGTCCCTTTGACAACTTGATGGAAGTGAAGTCCTAGCCAAGCGCAAGGGTGAAACAACACTCGCCGCGAGGCGGGGCCTGAAACAAGCGCCGAGCGCACATATCGAGAAAGCCGAATCGCGATTGGATGAAACAGCTCGCTGCATCTCTGGTCGCCGACCTGGATAGACCCGCCTGGCCTAACGAGCGGGAGGGCCAGCCACTCCCCGAGAATCGGAATATGTCCGGCGCGAGAGATAGGCAGCGCATAGGACTCCATCTCCCGAGGGTTGTTTTCGATCAGGACAGGACTGTCATTCGTACCGGAGCGGTAGGGCCGGCGACCAAGATCAGCATTCCTGTCGATGCTTTGGCTGTCACAGACTTCCCCCTTACGTGTGTACGCTAGCGTGCAGACAGGATGTTTTATCGCACGCTAAAATTGCCGCCATCGGATTTCCTCCCTGTAGCACGTTCCGTAGAGGTTGACAGATGGCTTCCGTTGGTAGTTGCTGCATTTGCGGCAAGATGGTTCGCTTGGAAGACTGCAAAATAGACGAGCGTGGTTTGCCGGTGCATGAGTCCTGCTATGTGGCGAACTTGATTGGCAAGAAAGCCACGCTATCGACGGATATGCCTCCGCCAACGGAAAGTGTTTCCTGACCTTATTCGCGAGCCAAAACAACACTCGCCAGCTCGCATCCCTCTCAATGCTGTTCTGCTGTGATTGACAACTCCATTTCTGCATTGCAACAACTTTCTGAGCAAAACAAAACGCCCCAGACTCGGTTTGAGTCGTGGGACGCTTGTTGATCAGCCCTCCCCCAAGTGCTGCTCAATTAAGAGCGTAAACCCACCCTGGCGTTGGGGGAATGGCCCCGCGGTGCTAGGGTCGGCTCTAACGGGCCACAGGTAATAATTGCGGGGAAGCAGAGGACGCAGCCCCGCGCGTATGTCTTCTACCTACGGGCGGGCGGCTTGGTGTATTGGAAATCAGCCAGCGCATCTCGATAGTCCAGTCTGACCTTGACAAGTCTTAGCATTTCCAAGCCGAGGGTGCCGGAGACCTCGGTCCCTGCATTCCGGCTGACGCGGGACATGTCGAAGGACACCATGTCTGGCACCGTTTGACGAAGGTGCCCGAAGTCGAGAGTCACCTGATGGGCAACGTACACTTTCTTTACGTCTCCACTCAAACCGTGCACATTGCGTAGCGGCGCGCGGTGCACCTTTGTAACTTCCTGCGCAGCGTCGGGAGTAATCGTGTTGTCGAAGGCCCCGGTGTCCAGCAAGAAGAGTTTCTCAGGCCCTTCATTAATTTTGGTCGGCACCAGCAACATGTGGTGGATGCGGAAGGTCTGAACGTAAGAATGCATCTCCGGAGCAATATAGCGGTCGTTGTATGTCGAGGTCGGAGCTATTGGTTGCTTAACGTCCGGGCTAGCTGCAGGCTTCGCCTCCGGCGCCATCGCGGACTCTTCTTGTCCGGTCGTCGTAAGAGAAGCTTTGGATGGGATCTGTCCGGGTCGGGGTGGCAATTGGCTGAGGCGCAGCTTGGAGCCGGGAAAATCGATTTCGATCAGGAACTGGGAGAAAACGTCAGCGCCCATAAGCCCGTCTTCGGCGGGCGACAGACTGTCCACGACCTCAACCTGGCAGTTGTGGAACTCGAGATTCCCGATGCGAATCGTGTTGGCGGATTCGATGTGTCCCTGGGAGTCGGGCTTGTCTCCTATGCCTGTGACGCGTATGTCCGAGACCCGCTTCAGTCCCGTTTGGCTGGCGAACTTGCGACTAACGGCAATTCCCGACGCACCCGTATCGAGAAGAAGCTTGGACGCTTGCCCGTTGATCGTCACTTCGAGACCGAATCCCTGCAAGCCTTTTCCGCCCGTCTGCGGTTGCACAAGATTGGTCTCGGTGGAGGTCACGTCCGAGGACGGGCGGCAACCGCCAAGCGGATCGGGTTGAGATGCCCTCAGCAATCCCAGACTCTCGGTCAACGTTCGCCGGGTATCGGCGTCGTCGTTGGAGGGCTGAGCAAGGTAGTCTTCGAGAGACTTGATGCGATCGGGCACCGATTGGGTTTGCATCCAAATCTTCTTGATGTCCGGGTCCGCCGGTTCAATCTCGTGGGCGCGCTTAATGAGGACGTGCTCGCGGGCATACATGGCACTCGCCTCAGCCACTCGCGCGCCGCCGAGAAAGGCCCGAGCATTGGGCGGAACTAAGACCATGACTTCGCTGAATAGCGTCCCGGCTTCGGGGATCTCACCCTCGCGGAAAAGCACCTCGCCCTGCGCCACTTTGAAATCGGGATTTCCTGGAGTGGCTTGCAAGCCTTTCTGCAGCGTGTCGTCGGCGTCGCGGACCCTGTCCTGCTTCAAGAAGCAGCGGATGATTCCCGCATAAGACTCGCCCGAGCCAGGGTCAGCTTTCAGGACTTCGTTGAACTTGGCGACCGCCTGATCGAAAGAGCCCTTGCGGTAGAGACTCCGCGCCTCTATCAAAAGCGCGGCTGGGTCGGACTGTATGGTTATGCTCGGCTTCCCTACCTGGGCGGGAAGCACCGCCATGAGGGCCATCCCCACCGTGCTCAGCAGGAGCAGTCTGATTCGAACATAGCTCGTCATAACCGTGAAGAGTCCGCCCGCAAGGGATAGGCCAGAGAATGGTAAAAGGTTCACAGACGCGGCGGCGGCAGCGTCACTCGCTCCAACACGCCAGGTTGAACCAGGTAAGGACGCAACTTCTCAATCGCAGCTCGAGCGCTGATCCCATACTTCTCGCGCAAAGCGTCTGGCTTGCCGTGCTCGATAAAGTGATCGGGCCAGCCGATGCGCACCACCGGAGTGCTCAATCCCAGGTTGCTCACCTCCTCGAGCACTGCGCTGCCAAAACCGCCCATCAGGACGTGGTCTTCGAGGGTCAGGATCACGTCCACGTTGCGCGCGAAGAACTCCAGTAACTCGACATCCAGGGGCTTGGCGAACCGGGCGTTGATGACCGCGCTCGACACGCCTTCTCCCTCCAGATTCCGCGCCACTTCGAGCCCCATTGGGACCAGAGCCCCCAGTGCGAAGATGGCCACCCGGTCGTTCTCCCCATGCTGCAGGAGTTCGCCTTTGCCGATGGGAATTGCTCGGGGAACATCCTTGACCGGTGTGCCCGGACCAGTTCCCCGGGGATAGCGGATGGCGGCCGGACCATCGTACTGCATGGCCGTGAAAAGCATGTTGGCCAGTTCATCTTCATCCTTCGGGTCCATGTGGACGATGTTCGGGATCCCGCGCAGATAGCTGATATCGAACAGGCCATGATGCGTCGGCCCATCGTCGCCGGACAGGCCGCCCCGGTCCATGCAGAAGACCACGGGCAGATTCTGTAGGCACACGTCATGAATGATGGGATCGACCGAGCGTTGCAAAAAGGTGGAATAGATGGCGCAAAAAGGTTTGTAGCCCTTGGTCGCCATCCCGGCGGCAAAGATTACGGCGTGCTCTTCGGCAATGCCGACGTCAAAATATCGATCCCGATGGTGGGGCTGAAACCGATCCAACGCCGTCCCGTTGGGCATAGCTGCGGTGATGGCTACCACCCGAGGGTTCATGTTCGCCAGCTTCACCAGGGTGTCGGCAAACACCTCGGAGTACGTACGTAAGGCAGGCGGCTTGGTCTCGCCCGTCGCCGGATCGTAGGGCCCCAGGCCGTGAAATTTCTTCTGTTTCAGCAGAGCCGGCTCAAAGCCCTTGCCTTTCTGCGTGAGCACGTGCAACAAAACCGGACGGTTCTGGGCCTTCAGGAATTCGAAAGTCTTGATCAGCGTGGGGATGTCGTGTCCGTCGAGCGGACCATAATATTTCAGTCCTAGCTCTTCGAAAATCACGCTCGGCCAGAAAATGCTCTTGGCCGCTTCCTCTGCCTTGCGCGCCATGCGCAGCGCTATTTTGCCGCCTAGCTTCTCGACGAATCTTCCCGCACGCTCGTGCAGATAATCGAAACGTGGGTTGGTCACAATTGTGTTGAGGTAGCTCGCAATTGCGCCGACGTTCTTGTCGATCGACCACTCATTATCATTGAGCACAACGATAAGGCGGCGGGTGTGATGCGAAATATTATTCAGGGCCTCGTAGGCAATGCCGCAGGTGAAAGCTGCGTCCCCTGCCAGCGCCACGACATGTTCCTTCCCACCCGCACGGTCGCGCGCCACCGCCATGCCCAAGGCAGCGGACAAGGCCGTGCCGGCGTGTCCCGCTCCATAGGAGTCGTGTGGGCTCTCCGTGCGCAGCATAAAGCCGTTGAGCCCGCCTGGCGTGCGGATGGTGTGGAACTGCTGGCGCCGTCCCGTGAGTAATTTATGAACGTAGGCCTGGTGGCTCACATCGAAGACAAAATGATCCTCGGGCGTGTTGAAGACGTAATGCATGGCGATGGTCAACTCCACCACGCCGAGGTTGGGTCCGAGGTGGCCGCCAGTTTTCGCGAGAACGGTGATTAGTTCCTCGCGGATCTCAAAGGCCAATTGTTCCAGTTGGGGAAGCGCAAGCTGTTTGACGTCAGAAGGGGAATGAATCGCGTCCAGGATTTGCGTCATATTTGGGTAAAACTGTTGAAACCTAGACACTTAATTCTAACATCCACTTTTCCAGCGGGCCTTTACGCAAAAGACCAGCGGGAGCCGGGATCCGGGCGCCACAGTCTAGCCGGGCAAAATCTCCTTCAGCGCCGACTCAATCCTGTCGACTTCCTCGCGGATGACTCGGATGGATTGTTGGTTTCTGGAGGGATGGGCCAAGGGATTGATTGCTTCCAAAGCGCCTCGTATTTGATGATTTCGAGCCCAAATGAAGTTGAGCCGCGCGCTTCTCTGCTTACGATTTCTGTAAATGCCGCCTACGAACTTCGTGGCCAGCCAGGCGAATACCAAGCCAAACAGCAGTTCAATCGGAATCCGATCCGTTATGCCATCGAACTCTGAAAACAACAGGCGATAGACCGCTTCGCCCATTCCAAAGGAGGCAAACAAAATCGTCGCCCCGAATAAATATACCTTTAGCCGCTCGATGGGCTGAAACTGGATCGAGTCGTCGCTTCCTTCTGGTGCCCGCACAAAGTTGATTGCCATGCTTCCCCCCAAAAAATGTCGCCGCTCCGAATCCGCACCAGGAGCGAGTCTGGCTAAAATGGTAACTTGAAATGCGAATAAGTTCGACCCTTTTTCGCACCTCTGTTTTGCCGGATTTCGTGGTTTTTGACCGGCGGGCGGAAAAGCGATGCCGCACATTGGTCCGTACGAAGGCAGACATATTAAGAAGGCGCACCAATGGTTGCTGGATCCGGAACGGCTGTCAGGAGATCGACACCCGCGCTTCGCTGGCGGTTTGCTGTGATTGCTTGTGGTAGCATTCCGGGTCGTACTGCTGCTTCTCACGGAGGTCTCGTTCGCAAGACCGCCATGTCGCTCGCCATTGCCCTGTTCAGGCTGGCGTCGGTTATTCATCTGCACGCGGCCAGCCTGGCGGGCGTGACCCTGCCGGACCGCGCAGATCGGGAGCACAAAGCCGGTGCTCAATGGCCTGGGATTACGAAACAAGCACAGGGTGAAGGTTTACGTCGCGGGGCTCTACCTTCCGCCTCGGCGCGCGGGAGCCCTGAAGGAAGGCGACCAGATGGTCTTCACCTACGTGCCGGGCACGGGCACAACGCTCGCCATCAAAGGCAACGACAAGATCACCATCGCTGATCCAGCTTTCGGCCGAATGCTCTTCTCCGTGTGGCTGGGGCCTAAGCCAACCCAATGCGGGCCTGAAAAGAGGATCCTCGGGCAGTAGAATCTTTACACGATCAGAGTAGCGCCGGAAAAATCAAAAGGGCGAGCCGCCAAGGGCTCGCCCGTCGTTTTCCGTCCCATCAACGCTGCGAGGAACTGACTAGATCGTTCTTCAGGAGACTGACTTCGACTTTCCCGCCGCTGATGCGCTTGGGCGCGGTTCCTTCACCAGCCACCGCCGCGCTGCCCATGCCGACTGTGTAGATGCGGTACACCGGGATGCCGTGCGTCAGTACCAGGTAGCGCACCACCGCATCGGCCATTTTCTGCGAGGCGCCAATTGCGGATTGACCGTGGCCTGCCGAGAAGCTCTGGATTTCGATGATGTAGCTGTGCTGATCCTTGAGCGGGGAAGCCATCTGATCGAGGGCGTCCTTGGCCTGCTTGCTCAAAACCGTCTGGCCGGAACGGAAGAGGATTTCCGTTTGCCCAGTGCCTTTGTATTGATCGAGGTTGCCCACAATCTGCTCCTCGGTCGAAACGCGTGTGGACACCTGCGTAGCGGTCGCTTGCGCGGTCTGCGCGCCGGTCGCGGCGTCGGTGGCGTGCTGATCCGCCAAGGTGGTTTTCTCCGAGGCTAACTGAATTCCATGTTGGGAGTTGGCATCTATGTCCTTGATCTTGGTGGCATCGGCTGCAGTTATCTGATCCAGTTCGTTGAGACGATCGCGGATGGGCTGAACTTGGCGCTTGACGTATTCCTTCGTGGCAAACGGGTGAGTGATGAGATGGACCACGTTGGGATCATCGCCGTCCCAAAAGTCGCCACTCTTCACCGGTTGCAGTGGCTCGCGGGCCGTGTCGCCGCTCGAAGAGGTGGGAGCAGTCTGCCCGGTTGGCGCGGCCTGCTGGCTGCCCGAACTGGATGTAGTTTGCTGCGAGAATGCCGGAATTGCCAGTGGCAGGAATAGGACGAGGGTGAAGAACAGGCGACTTTTCATTTCGATCTCCTTCGAGAGGGGCGCGCACGGCCTGTTTTGGCCTGATGCGGTATAGCGTTACGCATTGATTGTGCTCCTGAACTGGACAGGCTGCAAGCGAGTTCTGCTGCCCCGATCCTACCAGGGGTCCCGCTCTCGCGCCGTAGTCTACCGCATTTCGAGCGAAACCAGGTCGCCGTCGGATAGGCCGCCTGGCTTGTAGTTTGCGGTGATGCTGCGGTCTCGCCAGGTGCAGGAAAAGTCATCGGCGCCGATCAGAAGCAGGGACTTGTAGTCGGCAGCGCGCAGCTTCAGGAGGGAGCCTTCTGCAACCACGGTCAAGAGGGCCGCCGGGGGCTGCGAACAGTCGACGGCGATGAGACGTCCCTTGAAAAACTTCGTTCCCCGCGTGTCGGCGGTGCCCCCCGTTTGAGCGGTCTTTTCCACGGCAGCGCGCTTGGCGGCGTCTTCTTCCAGCACGTCGAATGGAGTCTTTTGCGGCGCCAGTTTGGGCTGCGCCGCCGCATTCGTGATGCCATATTTGCGCTCGGTTCCGGCTTGCTCGATCCGCTCCCGGGCGAGCGCGGCGATTTGCGGATCGCTGCTGTTCTTCAGTCGCTCGAGCAGAGCTTGGGCGGCGTCCCATTTCTTGCTCGTTATGTAGATTTGGGCCAGATGGTACATGTAACGCTGGTCGCGCGGGCTCAGATTCATGGCGGCGCGCTCGGACTGCATGGCCGCGACGGAGCTTCCACCTTCGTTGCGGGCCATGGCCAGCAGGTCGTAGGCGCCGGCCAGTTCGGGATACCACTCGAGAACGGCTCGCAGGTCGAGCATCATGTTGGCGAGGCCCTGAATGTCGCTATGCTTGGCCTGTGCCATGCGGTACTTCAAAACCGAGAGATAGTAGCGGACCCACATGTCGCGCTGATTGAGCGCCGCGGCGTCGCCCAGTTCGCTGATGGCATCGTCAAATTCACCGTGCTCCATGTGGTCCCACGCCAACAGGCGGTGAGCGAGGGCGTTGCCGGACGCATTCGTGGGCAACAGGCTAGGGTTGTCGTCGGAGTCATTCTTCGCCGCCGCATCTCTTTTTGCTTCGGACCTGGCTTCGGCCTTGATATCGGTCGGCGTGGGCGTCGTGGCCAGCGTCTTTAGTTCCTGCAGGCCAAAGTCGCGCCGTTCGGGGATGCGGGTCTGCACTCCGGCGTAGAGGGCGCGGGCGTCGGCCTCGGAATAGGGCTTGGAGTTGATCGCGGAATCGTCGGGCGCGACGGGGGTGGGGAACTGGTATGGCTGCGCGGGTTCTGGGCCGCGATCCGAAGCCTGATTGGTCTGGAGCACGCTGTCGAGCGCAACGTTAAGCTGCTTCTGCGAGTGCAGGTAGGTCTTGACCGCGTCCTCCAGTTGCGCTGAGGTCATTCCGTAGGCCTTCTGAATGGCGTCTTCTACGGGGACGTGCCGGTTCAATACCAGGTCGAAGTAGCTTCCGGTCTCGGCCAACTTCTTCTCGTTGAGCAGATAGTGCATGATGATCCAAGACTCGGCGTAATAAAGCGTGTGGTGCGTGCCTTCGTTGTAGCTCGAGGTATCGTGCTTCATGGTGAACAGGTCGGGTAATGAGAGCCAGACCTGCGCGCCCAGCAATTCGGTGAGCGACTTGGGAGGATGCGTCTCGCGCTGGTTGCCCAGCAAGTTCTGGGTGACGGTGGGGCCAAGCTCGGGGTCGCCACCGATTTCAACCTGGTTATTGTCGACACGGACGGAGCTGAAATATTCAGCCAGGCCCTCGTCGAACCATCCCTGGGCCGGGGGATAGTTGTAGCTGAGCAGCATGTGAGCGAAGTCGTGGGCGACGGCGCGCCAGGACTCTTCTTCGAACAGGTTGAGCGCAATGAAGTCCTGATCCTCGCCGTGCAGGAAGAATCCGGGGACGCTGATGGGTTGGCCCTGCCGCAAAGGTGCGAGCTGGTAGTACGATTTGTCGTTTTTGAGCGCGATGATGGTCAGCGGGACGGGTTGGCTCAGATGATCTTTGGAGAGCAGGCTGGCGAAGACGGCGCGCATCTGCTCGAAACGCAGGGCGACTTCGCGGCCTTTTTTTTCCCCAGCATCGGTGATCACGGTGAAGTGTGTGGAATTGATCTGCAGCCAGGGAGGCTCGGCTGCGCGAGCGGAAATCGGGCACAAGACCAGCCCAAGCAGCAGGGTCGAAATCATGGGCAGCGAGATGAGGCTGGTGCGGGCCATGAGTGCCGCCGAGGAAATGCTCCCAGAAAATGCTACCACGGTGGATCGGACCCTGCTTCACGGTTTTGAAGCGCAAAGCAAAAGTCTCACCAGTTGCCCAGGTCCCTTCCCGGGCTGGTCCGAAGACACCGAAGCTACGAGCCTCTGACAAAACCTCTCGGCTGCCCCCGTAGAGCTGTCGAACTTAGCTATGCCCGGCCTCGCTTGTCTCTGGATCCAATCTGATTGTCGGACGATTTTTTAGATTGTCTGCGCGCCTCTTATCCGAAATACTTGTTTGCTCTTGACGTGCCCACCGCCCGGTCACATAATTTGTCCCCGAATCGCCTCCCCGAAGAGCAGTTTCGAGCGGTGGGAAACGCAGCACCCCCTGGGACGAAGCCCCGGTTCCCGGCAAGAACGAACCTAATCGCAATCCGAACTTAAGGTCGACGTCCAGAGAGCACCGCATACACGCTTCCCTGTGATGGTTGGAATACGGATCTGCCCTGTGTGCGTGCAGGGCAATCCGGGAGATTTACTTTGCGCGGTGTTGCAGAGAACACAACAGTGGGCGTGCGCATTCACCGCGACTCCAGGAGACGGATAAGCAGCGAACCACCTATATCTGGAGCATCGTTGTTTTGACGATCCTCCGACTGCCGGCGGCGCATGCTACCGGCCGGGAAGCCTCTGCTCGGGCCACGCCGCAAGCGGTCAAGGCGTATGGTCACCTGGCGCTGAGCTTCGAAGCCAATCAGGGACAAACCGACCAGCGCATCAAGTTCCTCTCGCACGGCAGCGGTTATTCGCTGTTCCTCACCGGGGATGAGGCGGTGCTGGCGCTGAAGGAGCCGGGAGGAGGTACAGCGCGGGATCAGCAACTGAAACCTGCTGTGCCGAGCGCAGAGCCGCCAGCGGTAGTGCGAATGAGACTGGTGGTGCCAACGTGGCCGCGACGGTGACGGGCCTCGCCGAACTGCCGGGCAAGAGCAACTACTTCATCGGCAACGATCCCAAGAAGTGGCGCAGCAACGTGCCGAACTATGCCAAAGTGAAATACACCAGCGTCCATCCGGGCGTGGACCTGGTCTACGATGGCAACCAACGGCAACTTAGCTGCAGGATAGACCACTTTCTGGTCGCCGATTCGATGAGTTGGGTTTGTAAGCTACTCTGAGAAGTCTTGACCGCTAAGGGATTCGCTAGGGCCTTGAGGGGAGCGTGCGCGCCGTATAATTTCCCTTCATGCTCATCGGCTCGGAAAATCGCGGTTGTGTGCCCTGGCTGATGGGCCTCCTGTTCACGGTTTTGGCTGCGGGCGCTGTTTCGGCTGTTACGTGGAACGGTGTACTGAGTGATGATGCGGGCAAGCCGCTGGCCGGGGCCATCGTTACACTCCATGCGGCCGGTGACAAGGGCTATACCGCCACATCCGCGACGGATGGCAAATTCGGCTTCGCCGGAATCGCTCGAGGCAGCTATGAGGTTTCGGTCCGGATTGCGGACAAGGAGTGGAAGGCGGGGGCGGCCCTTGCGGTGGGGGAGAATGCGACGCTGACCATGGGCTTGCGGGTGTTTTTGACCGGGCAAGTTCCGGCAGGACGAGATCCACAAGTTGGCGAACTCCGCATCGTGCCTGGCGCCGGTGTAGCTTCGGTGCAGGCCAGCGGCGGCGAACATCTTTCGGGCAGCGAGGTCTCCAGTCTTCCGCTCAACGCTCGCGACTTCAGCAAGCTGCTTTTGCTGGCGGCGGGCACCATGACCGACACCAACGGCGCGGCCAACTTCACGCAGCAGTTTGCGGTGAACGGACAGCGTGGCGTGGCGACGGTTTTCGCCGTGGATGGTTTTGACACGACCGACCCGGAGATGGGCGGGGCGACCTTCTCCAACTTCAACGTCGACGCCATTCAGGAAGTTCAGTCGAGTTCCGGCGTCCTGCCGGCGGAAGTCGGGCACGGAGCCGCGGGCTACACCAACGTAGTGACGAAGTCGGGAGCGAACCAGATTCATGGCAGCTTGTTCGAGTTCGCGCGCAATGCGGCATTCGACGGGCGCAATTATTTCGATCACTTCGTGGCCGGTGGCCGCCGCATCCCTCCATTTGTGCGCAACGAATTCGGATTCACCAACGGGGGGCCCGTCGTGATTCCGGGAGTCTATGACGGGCGCAATCGCACTTTTTATTTCGGCGAGTACCAGGGATTCCGTCAGGTGCTGGGCACGACGCAAGTTCTGCCCGTGCCGACTGCGGACGAGCGGAAGGGTATCGACACGACTACGTTCCCTGGTGACACGCTGACCGTTCCGGTGAACCCGGCCGTGGCGGGCGTGCTGGATGGTTATCCGTTGCCCAATGAACCGAACGGGGCGTTTGGTGATCGCACCTACGCGACATCCTCGAAAGTCGTGACTCGAACGGATCAGTTCTCCGTGCGCGTCGATCACCAGATTTCGAACAAGGCTTCGCTGGTGACCCGGTTCAGCCTGAATCAGATAACAGGGCCGCTCACCAATCCCGACCAGACGGCGATCAATCCCAGTTTCGGGGTACAGTTCTTCGATCACCAGCGCAACACCGGGGTGAAGTACACGCGGACAATTTCGCCGCACATGACTTCGGAAACCTCGTTAAGCTACGTTCGCAGCACGCCGTTTTTCCCCACGACGAACCACACGCAGCCAGGCATCGGCTTCGCCGACGGTCTGTTTCAGCCCTATTACCAGCCGGCTGGTTCGATTTTCGGCTCCTACAGCAATCTTTTTCAGTTCAAACAGGATCTGGCGCTCACACGCGGCTCGCACGCATTTAAGTGGGGTGTGGAGATACGCGTGAATCGCGACTCGACGATTTTCGGAACCAATCCCAACGGGATTTACGAGTTTGGCGGAGGTACGGCGTACTGTTGTGGCGATGGCAAGACGACGGTGATGATCAAGTCAGCCAGCGGGACCCACGACATCCGCATCGCCGATCCCCTGCCGGACTCCCTCACCGGACTGCTCACGGCGACGCCGTATTCCTACAACGTTACGGCGGCGGCCAGCATCACGCCAGTGGGTGACAAATTCGACGAGGCAGGAGTGCGGCGCGAAGCCTACAACTTTTACTTCCAGGATGCGTGGAAGGCCACTCCGCAGCTTACCGTGAGCTACGGGTTACGCTACGAAGTGAACAGCCGCATTCACGAAGCTACGAAGCGGACCTCGCTTCCTATCTTTACTGGAGCGGACGGCAAGCCCGTGCCGTACTGGGATCGCACGGCCCACCAGGTCCTGCTCATCAACCCGCAGCCACCCTATGACCAGGATTGGAACGGCTGGGGGCCGCGACTGGGCCTCGACTATGGCGTGGGCCGGCACACGGTTCTGCATGCGAGCGGGGGCAACACCGCTCTCATTCCAAATCTGTGGCAGGACAATTTCCTCACGGCTGCGATTCCCTATGTCTTTTCCACCAATATTTACGCGCAGCAAGGATTTCCCGTCCCCTTTCAAAATACCTTCGTGCCTTTGAGTCTTCCGACCGCTTACAACGGGCAGGGGCAGCCGATTTTCCCGACGGGCCGAACCCAGGACGTACCGGCAAACACTGTGATCGACCTGGCGCGGTTTCAGAAAGATCTGGATGCGCTAACGCCGGGGAACGTTCAGTTGTTGGGCATCACCGGCATCGCCAAAAACTTCTCTAACGGCTACATCGGAAGCTGGAGCGCGGGCGTCGATCATGATTTCGGCGATTTCAAGTTCAACGCATCCTACGTCGCCACAGCCGGGATTCACCTGGCGCGGGTGTATTCGCCCAACAGTTACGGCGGGGCCGATCCGGCGCACGCGCCGTTCACAGAATTCAATGCGTCGGGGCAGCCGACGGGAGGATACGGTCCCGAGGTGATCATGACCAGCGGCTCGCACTCGACCTATCACGCGTTGCAGACCAGCCTGACTAAAAACTCGCCGCGCGCCGGACTGGGTCTGCAAGCGAGCTACACCTACTCGAAATCGATCGACGACACCAGCGCGGTGCTGGGTGGACTGTTGGGGACAGCGGGCACGATCCTGCAAACGGTGCCGCAGAATCCGTGGGACCCCTCGGCAGAGAAAGGGCCGTCGACGTTTGACGTGACCCACGTTTTTGCCGCGAGCGTGATTCAGTTGCTGCCGTTGGATCGCGTGGGCTTCCTGAAGCCATGGGGGCAAACGATGACCAGGGGCTGGCAATTCCTGAACATCACAACCCTGACGACGGGCTCGCCGTTCAGCGTGTTCTCGGGAATCCAGCAAACGGGCGCTGGCAACGGCGGTTCGGACCGCCCGGACATGGTTGCAATGCCGCACTTTTCGACCAGCCGCGCGGTCCGCCCCGATTACTTCGGATTGGGCACGAACAACGCGTCGTTCTTCAACCTCCCAATCAACCTACCGGATGGGACCGGGCCCAACCACGGCCGCTTCGGTACGCTCGGGCGCGACACGTTCCGCGGGCCATCCTTCCACGACTATGACGTTGCCCTAATCAAGGACACTCCGTTTGGCCATCGCGGGAATGCGGAATTCGGCACCGTGGAGTTTCGCGCGGAGTTCTTCAATGTCTTCAATGTGGTGAACTTCGGGCTGCCGTCAAATATTGTGCGCGGGAGCGGGTTTGGGATCATCAGTAAGACCGCGGGAACGTCCCGGCAGATTCAGTTTTCGCTGAAGGTGATTTACTGAGGTTGGAAAAAAAATTTGGAGCGTGTCAAAATTAATGACATGGCATTTCCCGTCAAAATCTGCGCTGTCTGCGGCGAGGAGTTCGAACTGAAGCCGGGCAAGCCCGGTTTTGCCAACCGCTGCCCCGGATGTAGCGCGCCTGAATCTGGTGAGCCTGTTGAAAAGCGCGGCATGGACGCAGACGAGCGCAAGTCTCAGAAGGAAGCCAACGAGGCTCGGAGACAAGCGATGCGCAACCTTCTCTACCGCAAGGATAGCTAGGCTGGCGGCAACAACCACAAAGGACACGAAGGATCACGAAGGAAACGCAGAACATGAACTCCTTAGTGGTCCTTCGTGTCCTTGGTGGTTTTAGTACTGGCTGAGCTGTCCTGACAAGACGTTAGTCGCCGCTGGCGTGGTTCTGCGTGGGCACGAGCACCAGGTGTGCGCGGGCCGGTTCAGGCTGGGTGTGGCGGCCGAAAGTGGAGAGGATGGCGAAGACCGCGGCATACGCGGCGAGGACTCCAAAGCTGACCGAGGCGACCACTGTGAAGCAGAGAATGATGGGCATAACCAGCGAAATCACGATCAACCAACCTTAGCGATGATTTTCTTAGCGCGGCTCGAAATTCCGTATCTTTCATCGGCGTCTCTTCCAGCCAGCGTCTTCAATCTACCTGCGTTGACGCTCCGCGCTGTTGACGACTAAGATACGGAGTAGAGCTGTGCATTCCTACTTTCGGACAATTCTGAGTACCTGTCGACGTTACGGAAGGGAAACCACCCTGGGCAGATAAATGGCGATTACCAAGATTTCGGTCCGGGGCGCCCGGCAGCACAATCTCAAGAACATCGACGTCGAGATTCCGCGTAACACGCTGACCGTGGTTACCGGGCTCAGCGGTTCGGGCAAGTCGTCGCTCGCCTTTGACACGATTTATGCCGAGGGACAGCGCCGCTACGTGGAGACTTTGTCGGCCTACGCGCGGCAGTTTCTGGACCAAATGGAACGCCCGGATGTCGATGCAATTGATGGACTTAGCCCGTCCATCTCGATCGAGCAGAAGACCACCAGCCGCAGTCCCCGCTCGACCGTTGGGACCATCACCGAGATCTACGACTATCTTCGCCTCTTATTCGCTTCTATCGGAGTGCCCCACTGCCCCAAGTGCGGGCGGGCGATAAGCCGACAGTCCGCCGACCAGATCGTGCAGCGGGTGATGACGCTCACGCCGGAAGATCGTGTCATGGTCATGGCGCCCATCGTCCGTGGGCGCAAAGGCGAGTTCAAGAAGGAGATGGAGACTCTGGTCAAGCACGGCTACACGCGTGCGAGGGTGGATGGGGAACTGGTGAATCTGGAGGACGACCTTGCCCTCGACAAACGGAAAAACCACACCATCGAAGTTGTGATCGACCGCCTGCTGGTGAAGCCTGGCATCGAGCACCGTCTGGAGATGTCCATCGGGCTGGCGATGAAGCTGGCTGGCGGGCTGGTGCAAGTGGCGGTGGTCGGAGGCGAAGAGCAGCTTTACTCGGAAAAGCTGGCGTGCCCGGATTGCGGCATCAGTGTGCCGCAACTCGAGCCGCGATCGTTTTCATTTAACAGCCTGTACGGAGCCTGTCCGCAGTGTCACGGCCTCGGCAGTAAATACGACTTTGATCCGGCCAAGGTGATCTCAGACTGGTCGAAGCCTCTGCTCGAGGGCGGGCTGGGGCCGGGATCGGCGTCGCAGAATCTGATTCATCAGCTGCAGATTGTGGCCGCGGCGTATGGGATCGACTTGAGCACTCCGTTCGAGAAGTTTCCCGAGAAAACGCAGGACTTTCTGCTCAACGGCGAGCCGGCGCGCGGTGGGCGCACTGGTTTTCACGGCATCTTCGGATATCTGAAGCAGAATCTGGAGGAGTCGACTTCGGAAGGCTATCGTGACTGGCTGATGGATCACATGTCCGCGACGGAGTGTCCGGTGTGTCACGGGAAGCGGCTCCGGCCCGAGAGTCTGGCGGTGAAGGTCAACGGCATGTCGATTGCCGAATTCACGGCGATGCCGGTGGCGCGTTCGCTGGAAGCGGCCCAGGGCATCAAGTTGGCGGGACGCGAAGCTGCGATTGCCGGGCGCGTCATGCATGAAGTGGTGGAGCGGTTGCAGTTCTTGAACGCCGTAGGGCTGGGATATATCTCGCTCGATCGCTCGGCGGCGACTTTGTCGGGCGGCGAGGGACAACGGATCCGGCTGGCCACTCAGATTGGATCGAAGCTACGCGGCGTGTTGTATGTGCTTGACGAGCCGTCGATCGGACTCCACCACCGGGATAATGACCGGCTCCTGACTGCTCTGGAAAATTTGCGTGACTTGGGCAACACCGTTCTGGTCGTGGAACACGATGAAGAGACGATCCGGCGCGCCGATTACGTGGTCGACCTCGGGCCGGGCGCGGGGCGCCATGGCGGCAGCCTGGTAGCACATGGCACGCCGGAAGAAATCATGCAAGAGCCGAACTCGTTGACCGGGGCGTATATCTCGGGCCGTGCGCTGATCGAGATGCGCCCGGAGCGGCGGCACGCCAATGGTGCGGCGCTGACGATTCTGGGAGCGAAGGAGAACAACCTTAAGAACCTCGACGTGACGTTTCCTCTCGGCGTGATGACGGTGGTCACAGGAGTTTCGGGGTCCGGCAAGTCGACCCTGGTCAATGACATTCTGTATCGCGCTCTGGCCCGGCAACTGTACCGGTCGCGCGAGAAGTCGGGAGAGCACAAGGCGATTTCCGGGGCGGAGAACATAGACAAGGTCATCCGCATCGATCAATCGCCGATCGGGCGGACGCCGCGGTCGAATCCGGCGACGTACACGGGAGTGTTCACAGCAATTCGCGATCTCTACGCCATGCTCCCGGAATCGCGTGAACGCGGATACAAAGCGGGAAGGTTTTCATTCAACGTTGCGGGCGGGCGCTGCGAGGCGTGCCAGGGCGAAGGGCAGCGTCGCATCGAAATGAATTTTCTGCCCGACGTGTACGTGTTGTGCGAGGTATGCGGAGGGCGTCGCTACAACCACGAAACGCTGGCCGTGAAGTACAACGGGAATTCGATTGCCGACTTGTTAGAAATGCCGGTTTCCGACGCGCTGCCGATTCTTGAGAACATTCCACAGGTGAAGCAGAAGTTGCAGACACTCGTCGACGTGGGGCTGGGCTATATCCATCTGGGACAGTCGGCGGTGACGCTTTCCGGCGGTGAGGCGCAGCGCATCAAACTGGCGCGCGAGTTGAGCAAGCGCCAGACGGGTAAGACGCTCTACCTGCTCGATGAGCCGACCACCGGGCTGCATTTCGACGACGTCAAGAAACTGCTCGACGTGCTGCATCGGTTGACCGACCTGGGAAACTCGATCATCATCATCGAACACAATCTGGATGTGATCCGCAACGCCGACTGGATCATCGACCTGGGTCCGGAAGGCGGTGAAGACGGCGGCCGGATCGTGGCTCAAGGCACCCCGGAGGCCGTTGCCCGAGTGAAGAAGTCGTATACGGGCCAGGCGCTGGCAGGGTACTTTGCGAACGGAAAGAAAGTGCCCAGTGGCTAGGATCCCGTTGGTACATTGCAAAAGAGAATAGAGCGGTTGTGCAGTTTGAGGAGAGCGGTTCGCATAAAGGCATCGCTCGAGCGATGCCGAAAGGGCGCTTAGCCAGATCGACTCACCAACAGGAAGAATCCTCTGTCCGACAATCCGGAATTCGAGACACCGCCCGAAAACCAGGCCGAGCCGCCAGCCCTCGGTTTGAGCGCGCCCGACCTCGTTGCGCCAGGTAGCTCCCCTCCAGTTTCTCCGGCACACCCGCCGGTGGAGAATCCCATTTGGAGCGGCTGGGACGTGCTGCTAATCGCAGCACTAACTTTTGTCGTGATGGTGGTCTTACAGACGGGCGAAGTGACAATCGCGCAGTGGCTATGGTATCGGCACGAGAGCTGGTTCGATGTTGCGCAAAAGCTGGGGCAAAAGCCCATCCTGCTCATCGTTTCGCAATTGCTGATCTATATTCCCGTGGCTCTGCTGATGGTCGCTCTGGTCGAGGGCAAGTATCACGTCCATTTCTGGCCGGCGATCCGCTGGAACTGGCCGCGGTCGGAATGGAAACCGTTGGCGCTGGGAGCGGTGATGCTGTTCGTGCTCACCCTGCTGCAGAATCTGTTGCCCATGCCCAAGGACACCCCGTTCGAGCATCTGTTCGACCGCCCGCGGGACGCCTACCTGCTCTCCATGGTTGCGGTTACTCTGGGCCCGCTGATGGAAGAGTTGTTCTTTCGCGGTTTCATGTACCCGGTGGTGGCCCGGCGGATGGGGGTGGTCTGGGGGATCCTGCTTACGGCAATGCCGTTTGGGCTGATTCACCTGCCGCAATACGGCTGGGCCTGGGGCGCGGCGCTGGTGATTTTTCTGGTGGGGGTGGTGTGTGGGGCGGTGCGCGCCCTGACGAAGTCGGTGGCTGCCAGCTTCCTGGTGCATGTGGGCTACAACGGGACGCAGATGCTGATCGCCGTAGTAGCGACCCATGGCTTCCGCCACATGGAAAAGGCAACGACATTTTTCCCAATTTGAGAGTTCTGGATCGATCTTGTTCCCGATTTGGGAATCGCCACCGGTCAAGGCGCACCGGCTTTTAATTTGCAGTCTAGTATGGGAACCCTGCAACCAAGTGTAAGTTTTAGCCAATCTGTACCTGACCAGGGCAGAGATTCGCCGCGGGCAGAACTCGGTGGCCGAGACGCTCTTGTCTCCCTCCATTCTGGAGGCAATTCCGAGACGCCGTCGTGGCGGTCAACCGGCAGGCCGTCATTATTCAAGCCAACTCCCCGACCGAGGCCCTGTTCCCTTACACACGCGACGAACTGATTGGTCAAAAGATCGAGATACTCGTGCCGGAGCCGCAGCGCCCGGAGCACGACCGTCATCGGGAGCAATTTCACGCCAAACCCAAAATTCGGCGCATGGGGTCAGGGCTCGATCTCCACGGCCGGCGGGGCGATGGGTCGGAGTAATGTCGCAGTCGGCATGCTCTATCGTAGGAGTCGAGCCAGGGCAGGTTCCAGCAGCCGCGTGGATTTTTTGGAGTCGGATTCCAGAATGGAACAGCCCTGTGGCACGGGCACTCCTGCCCGCGACTGTCGGAGCATTGTTGAATCCGGAATATTGACTGGACAGTCTCCCAGATGGGATTTTAGGTTCTTGCCTTTGGTTAAAGTTCGCGGGCAGGAGTGCCCGCGCCACCCTTACTTCACCGTGACTGTCAACAACTGCGCGCCGTTCACCACATAATCGAGCGGGGGCGTCGCCGTCTCATCCACGTTCGATTCGCCGCTGACAATCATCTCCTGGTTACCCCGCATGCCGTCCATGACGTTCATGATTGAAATCGGCAGGGTGGGCATGACCTTGTCGGCGACGCGAGCTTCGGGGTCGGCTTCGAGCAGCGAGACGTAAACGCGGTTGTTGGCGTGCTCTTTGTTCAGCAGGGCGATGGTCGAGGCCAGGTCCAGTTTGCGGGCAAAGGCCGGGTTCAGTCGGCTGACGCGGTCGAGCGTGTCGCCATCGCTGACCAGGATGCGCAGGACTCCCTTGCTGGCCGAGGTAGGAATCTTGACTGGAATCTGGCGGACGCTGCGTTCGCCGCGATAGGGAGCGAGCACGGTTTCAACGATGATCTGATCGCCGGGACGGGCTTCGGTGACGTCCGTGCGGGCGCTCTCGAGGCGCGCCCAACGCCGTTCGCGGACAAGGTCGAAGTCCAGTTTCACGCTCTCGACGGCAGGAGCTTTGTAAGGATTGTCGTAGATACGTCCAAAGCGCTCGCCGAGCGAAAGGGCGGCGGCCATGGCGGCAGGCTGTCCGTTTTCGCCCGGAGTGAACATGTTCTTCAGCGAGACTTGGGGAAAGCCCTTGACGTTGACGCTGCCGTTCAGGCGATAAGTGATTTCTTCGCCGTATTCGTTCAAGCCATGCAGGGCGTTGAAGACGGTGGCCATGATGGCGACCGGGCTGAGGCGCGGATTATTCAGCACCTCGTAGTGGAACTGTTTCGTGCCGGCTCCGCCGGTAATATTCAGCGTGACCGGAATCATGTCTGGCTGTTTGTTGAGAACGCCAAGAATGCCGGTATGGCGGTCCTGCACGAAGGCACCAGCAGCCTCAGTGGTGTTGACGATCTTGAAGGCATTGAGCGGCGAGGGCAGAGTGGCGAGTACCTGCGCCTTGCTCATGGGTAGATCGACGGAGCCGAACTGAAGCAGAGGATGTCCGCAAGCCAGCAGGCGCTGCGGGTCAATATAGGTCACGGTGCAGGTGGCGGCGATGTCGAGATCCCCGCGAACCAGAATGGCGCTGACGGCTGATCCCGCTTCCAGCGGTTCGGGTTGCTTTTCTTGGCTCACTGAACCTGCGCCCATCACCGGGACGATGCCGGCGGCGGCGAATTGCGGCGCGAACAAGCGCACGGTTTCTTCCGAGAATCCGTTGAACACCAGGGGCGTTTCGATGGGCTTTAGATAGTTGGCGTAATCCTGTGCCGAGATGGGAAGCGAACCCGCGTCGCCGGGCCACGCAGTCTTTCCGGCCATGTTGGTCACGCCCGGCCTCGCGGAGGACGTTTCTTCCGCAGGCGATTTATCGAGCGCGTTGATCTCGAGCATGTCGGCGATAGGAGTGACGCCGGCAATCGGCTCTTTGGAAAATTCTCCGATGCGGAAGGCCAGGGCTCCGGCGAGTTTGCCGTCGATGTACACCGGGCTGCCGCTCATGCCGGCGACTACGCCGGTATATTCGACCTTCGTCCCGTGCAAGCGGATCAGGATGATGTCACCCTTGGGCCCGTTGACGTTGCGCAGAACGCCGAGGACTTCGACGTCCATCGACTCGGGCTTAATACCTTCAAAGACCGTGTAGGCCACGCCCCGCATGCCGGCATGGATCTGATCCACCGGAATCGTCGGCTGCGTGCTTTGTGCGGTCACAAGGGTGGACAGGGAAAGGACAAACGCGAACAGCGAAGGAAGAACTTTTTTCATGTAAAGCCCCGAAAGGTACCGCCAACAGAACTCGCTATCGGATTAGACGCTCTAAACTGTGACTCGTTGCCAGGAGGGGAGTCAAAACCGGCAAAACATCCCAATTGCGAATCCGTGCGTCTATACTAGCACAGAGCTCTTTTTCGGGGTCCTACAATGTTGTCAGAAGACCGAAAGTACACTACGCGAAAGTGCATTCCCTTGGCTGGGCTGAAGTTAGCCCTGGCCCCAGTCGTCTGCCTGGCCCTGGTCTGCGGTTCCGTGGCCTGGGCGCAGGACCAGACGGGGCAGGCGCCACCCGCCCAGCAACCCTCCCAGACCCAGGACAACGGCAAGCCCAGGCAGGAAGTACCCGCTGAAGCCGGCGGGCCGACCGACAGCGTCGGCCCCTATGCGATTCCCAAGAAAAAGATCGAGGAGGTTCCGCCCCCACCCCCTCCGGCTCCCAAGAAGGTCGAGGACAATCCGGACTACTCGCTCAAGGTGAATGTCCCGCTGGTAAATGTGGACGTGCTGGTCACGAGCAAGGAGGGGCAGTTCATCCCTGGGTTGAGAAAGGACAATTTCCGCGTACTCGAAGACGGCGTGCCCCAGCAGGTAAGCAATTTCACCGTATCGCAGGCGCCGATCACGGCGGTGTTGTTGGTCGAGTTTGCTTCGACGAATTACATCTTCATGATTCAGGCGCTGCAGGCTTCCTATGCCTTCGCCAATACGTTGAAGAAAGACGACTGGGTGGCGGTTACCTATTTCGATATGCAGCCTCACATTCTGGTCGACTTTACGCAGGACAAAAGGGCGGTCTATGGAGCGCTGAACCAGCTGCGCATTCCGGGATTTTCCGAGACCAATATTTTCGATGCTGTCTATGACACCCTCGACCGCCTGGATCGCGTGGAGGGAAAGAAGTACATCATTTTGGTGACGACGGGCGTGGACACTTTCAGCAAGTTAACGCTGGACAAGATCATGAAAAAGATCAAAGACACCAAAGACGTTACCATCTTCCCCATCAGCATCGGATTCATCGTGCGCGAGTATTGTGAAACCCATCCCGGATATTGCCGCAATGCGCACGGCATGGGCATCCCGGTGGGACAGATGGACTATCTGCAAGGGGATAACGAAATGCGCACGTTCGCGGCGATGACGGGAGGGCGCGCCTACTTCCCGCGATTCGAGGGAGAGCTTCCCGAGCTGTTCGGCGACATTTCCAACGACATCCGCAACCAGTATTCGATCTCCTACCATCCGACGAACACCAAGCTCGACGGAACTTACCGTAAGCTGAAGGTGCAGATCGTGGCTCCCGATGGCGGTCAACTCAAGGTGAAAGACCAGAAGGGCAAAGATGTAAAGCTCGAAGTGTTTGCCCGGGATGGCTACACGGCGAAGCACACGGTGGACTAGAATCCAGTTGCGGTTGCCCGTTTGTCTGTAACGGTTCTGGCTCACCGTTCTCAGTTCTTCCGTTGGCGACACTCGACGATGCGAATTCCGCCATTTTCCACATTCCGGGGTGTCCTCCAACCTTGCCTTCGAAAGCTCCAATCAGCGATCATCGTGGAGGCCATGATAGTGCGCAGACCCGCATGGGTTCCGTTTTGGGAAACTTGTTGTTCCCAAGGGTCAGCTTGATAAGTTATTTTAAATCAATATTTTACCCGCCAGCGATTGAGCGCATAGATTGTTCCTCGATTTCGCGGTAACTCGATGATTCCCCTAGACCGGGGGAGGAGGGTACCGGGCCAGTGCGCAAAGTCGTCGGTGTCGCGAACGTCGAGGGGAAAATTTTTTGGACTTCTTTTCACCTGCAAAGCGCGATCAGCGGTGCTGCGCATCTGACCTGTTTCGGTTCCAAGGTATCCAAAGTAGGGAGTTCCCCGTATCCGACAACCAGGCAGTTTCTCGCGCGACGAATATCCCTTCCAGGGCAATTGAGCATCTTAATCTGCCGACGTAGCTGGTTGGATTTCTGCAAGGGGCCGCTTGGTCAGAAGGGAGACAACAGCATGAATCGCACCAGAATCGCTTTCGCCGCCGCTTTATTGTTGGGTATCACTGCCTTTGCTTATGCGCAGGAGCCGGAGGCTGAGCACAAGCCTCCCAAGCAGGAAGAACCTCGTCGTAACCCTGACGCAGCTCCTCCGCGCCAGGAAGAGCCGAAGGCCCAGAAACCTGAGAAGCAGGAAAACCCGAATCTACCGAAAGAGTCGAAAGAGTCCTCCAAACCTGCTCATCAAGAAAACGGCCAACCGGCTCAAGCGGGACATGCTCGTCCCGCCGGCAAGAGCGCTCATATCCCCGAGCAGAAGTTCAAGGCCAGTTTTGGCCGACAACACTCGTTCACGGTGAACCGGCTGATCCATCAAACGACCATCGTTCCCGGCCAGACGCAGTTCGTTTACTCCGGATATAGCTTCATCGTTCTCGACCCCTGGCCCGCCGAGTGGGTTTTCACCGACGACTGCTACATCGATTACGTCGACGATGAATATTTCATATTCGACGTTTTCCACCCCGGTATTCGCGTGGCTCTGTTCGTCGTTGGCTAAATGATCAGTGAGTCCGTTCTTTGTGCTGAGGACTTCTCGTGACGAGGTAGCGAGTCGCGAGAAGTCCTTAAAAGCCCTTCGCTCGACACCCGGTACTGCACTCCGGCTTCAGACGCGAAAGAGCCGGTCCAGCAGGAAGAAGACTGCGGCTCCCACAAAAACCAGCAGTGCCATTTTCATGGATGGTTCTTTGTTGACTTCGGGGACTAGGTCCGAGGCTGCGACGTAGATGGTCACGCCCGCCGAGAGTGGCAAGCCCGCACCCACGTGATGCCGGAACAACGCCATGGTAAGCACGCCGGCGAGCGTCGAGCCTCCAAGTATTACTGACGCGCCCCACGCTTTGAAGCGGCTGAGCCCACTGGCCAGCATCACCGAACTTACCGTGAAGCCCTCGGGAATCTTGTGCAGGAAGACCGCCAGGAAGATTAGCCATCCCAGCCAGTTTGAAACCAGAAATCCCGAGGCGATGGCGATGCCGTCGAAAAAGGTGTGAATGATGAGGCCGAGCAAGACCGAGTATCCCTGATGCGAATGGAGAAACTCGTCGTGGTGCGTTTCTTCGCCGAAGTGGAAATGCGGAGTAACGGTGTGTTCGAAAAAATGAATGATCAGATAACCAAGCAGAACAAGAAACGCTGCCGCTTTTCCGCGTAGCTCGATGCTTTCGGGAACCATCTCGACTAGCGCGGTGGCCAGCATGAATCCCGCGCCGAGCGCGACAAAGTAGCGCAGATAACGCCGTTCCCAGTGCCGCTGGACGATGATCGCCCCGCCGAAGACGTTGGCCGCGGCCGCGGTCAGGCCCAGGAGCACGCTGGTGGCGATGGGATGCATATGGCGTTTGTAAAGGGTACTGATTTACTGCTTTCTTGCGGCTGCTGTTTGTTTCTGCAGTTCGGAAAGGAATGCCGCTTCCCGCTCCAGCACGTAATCCTTGTAGCCTGCGGGATCAACGTAGGGGTTCGCCCCGCCAGCGTTCAATCTTGCGTGCTTTGCTTCCATTTCGTAGTAACTGCCGTGGGCGCCGAGGAAAACGTCGCATGGTAACGACTTGAGCACGCGAAAACCGCGTGCGTAGTCGTCGGCGATTTCGGGATAAGACGCATTGTTCACCAGTTTGTATCCCGGATTGACGTTAGGGCTGCCCACGATCACGACATCGTAAGAGTTGCCCGCCTCTTTCACTTTCAAACTCCAGGTGGTGCAGCCCCGTGTATGCCCGGCAGTCTTGTGAGCAGTTAGCACCGTATCACCCAGGATCACCTGGTCGCCATCATGAAGCACCCGGTCCACCTTGGTGGCCGGATACCGGAGCGCTCGATCGTTACCGTACTGGAAGTCGCTCTTGCCGCCCGATTCGACCACACCCACATCACCATCCATGACCATGTATTTTGCGCCAGTCAGCTTTATTATCTCGGCGCTGCCTGCGTCGTGGTCGAAGTGAGCATGGCTGATGAGAAGGATCTTGACGTCATTGAAACGAAACCCCGACTTTTCAATGCTCTCTTGAATAAGCGGGACCGAAGTCTTCAGATTGCTGTTGATCAGAATATGTCCGGCCGGTGTGGTGATCAGGTACGAGGCCAGTCCGCGGCTGCCCACGTAATGGATGTTGCCGATCATGCGATGCGGGGGGAATCGTTCACTCCACTCCGCCGGTGTGGCGTTAGCCGGCGCGGGCTTCGGCGGTGCCGGATTCGTTTGCGCGAACACGCCACCGGCCAGCGACAGGACCGAACCAAGCAAGATCAGGCGAGCGAGCATATCGGGAAGAGTATACGGCGGTTCAGGCGCTTATCTTCCCGCAATCGAAGTCGCAGGAAGCAAAGAGCGGCTGTGCTCGCAACTACCCGCTATGGCGGATGTGCATCACATCCCCATCCTGCACGATGTAGTCCTTGCCTTCCAGTCGCAATGTGCCCTTGGCGCGGGCGCTGGCTTCGGAGCCGGCTTCGAGGAGTTGGTCCCAGCGGATGGTCTCGGCGCGGATGAAGTGCTTTTCCAGGTCCGAGTGGATGGCACCTGCGGCCTCCTGCGCTCGCGTATGCGCGGGGATCTGCCAGGCGCGGCATTCGTCTTCGCCGGCAGTAAAGAACGAAATCAGGCCCAGCAACTGGTAGGTGGTGCGGATGAGGCGGACCAGGCCGCTTTCCTTCAAGCCGTAGCTCGAAAGAAATTCGGCAGCGTCGGCATCACTCATTTCGGCGAGCTCAGCTTCTACTTTTCCGCAGATGGCGGTGGCCGCGGAATTGGGACGCGCCGCGATGTCTGTCACTTTATATTTTGCGACGGCTTCGTCGAGCTGTTTTCCCAGTGCGGTGGACTCGCCGATGTTGAGGACGTAGAAAATCGGCTTCTCACTCAGGAACATGAAGCCGCGAAGGCGCTTCTTATCCTCGGGCGTCATGTCCATTTCGCGCAGTGGTTTCTCTTCGCCGAGATGGGCATTCGCGCGCTTGAGCAACTCGAATTCTTTTTCCAGTTCTGGCGTCCTCATTTTCTTGAGATCTTTTTCCAGCCGCTCGAGACGCTTTTCGATCTGGCCGAGATCGCTCACCATCAGGTCGAACTCGACGTTCTTGATGTCGCGCAGCGGATCAATCTCCGCCACCAGCGGAACGGCAGGGTCTTCGAAAACCCGCACGACGTGGGCCAGCGCGTCGACTTGCCGCAGGTGGCCGATGTAGGCCGTTTCCTTCAGCGCGTCCTGCCCAATCGCCCCGACGTCGACATATTCGACGGAGGTGTGCGTCAGCTTCTTGGGGTTGTAGAGCGCGGCCAATCGATCGAGACGATCGTCAGGAACTTTCGCCACACCGATGTGCGCCTCGCGCGGATTCGAGTGGGCTGGGGCAGATAAATGCGCCTTGGTCAAAATCTGGAACAGCGATGTCTTGCCTACCTGGGGCAGGCCAATGATGCCGGTTTTCATAAGAAGGCTCTTAGCTGTTGGCTTTTGGCTGTTAGCTCACTACTTCGCTGAATTGAGGACAGGGTTTACGGTGTGCCTCGGCAAGCGTCAGATAACTTTTCAGGATAAACGATAGGGCTGGAATTGCCCAAATGAGTCGCAACTGAACCATCGCGGACCCCGGCGCGAGCTTACGGTCGTTTCTCGCCGGAACTCAGGTCCCGCCGAATAGGTTGAAACGCGTCCGTATGTGATCCTAATCACACACACTCTGGCCGTCATATGGGCAGCCCTCCTTCTGGTTGCTCTGCTCCTGTTCAGTGAAGGGCGTTTTGGTTATTAGGCGGTGGCCAATCGCGTTCTACTGGCCGGTATGGCTGCTGTTTCACGGTTACCCGGCCTGTTGGTACGTGGGCAATTGCGTCTGAGGTCAATGAGCGCTTGTATTGACGCCGGTTTACGACAGTTCAGTCTAGCGACACAACTCGCCATGTGGGCACTTGGGCTCAGGTCGTCTCGAGAGATCTCTTCAATGCAGAATCACGGTAGGGAGTCACCATTGGAGGCGCAGATTTGCGCCCAGCGTTCATCATTCGCAATAGCCTTTAAGCGTCCGAGAATCTTTCTTTCAAACAATTGGTTAGCCCGCTTGTTCAGCAGCTTGCCGTGCCCAAACACAGCCCGCTTCAAACGGATACGCTGCCACGCGGAGAATTGACCCTCGCGCCAAAGCCCAGTCTTCGTTCAGTACACTGTAGCTTAGGCCCATAATGTTCGAACAAATATCACCCGCCATCAGGACCCTTCTTGCCGCAACAGTAGCGCGATATGCCCAGCGCAATGTCCGGGCGAATGAATAACTTCTATATCATTCGCCATCGGTAGGGTTTCACCGTCCTTCAGGGTTTGGTCGCTGGCAAGAGATTCGTATCGTGCCTCCTGGCTTGATAAAAAGCAGGTAAGCGATGGCAGGAATGATTCCGGGCGTAACAGTAGTTCCGGGACGCTCAGCTTTTCCCTTATTGATTAATTCGAGGTCAGCGGCATGGGCATACGTGCGTGCGCCCCTGCGCCGCCGCACTTCGGCAGCACTACCTGCATGGTCTAATATGACCGTGCGTCAGGACCAAATGCCGGATATCAGCCGGATTGTGTCCAGAGTCCTGCACCGCTTTGAATATGGCTTCAGTTTTATTCGGCCATCCAGCATTGACCAAAAGCGCACCATCCTCTGTTTCTAACAAGTAAGCGTTGACCATTCCCATTTTCAATTGCCAGAGGTGGGGCGATATTTGCAAAACATTCGACATAAAGAAACATGTGACGAGCGCTGCCCCTATGGCCTGATCTTGTACACCGTGCCGAACGCGGGAGGACCAGTGGTAATGGGTTCCTGCGTCACGCCGTATAGGGTCCCGTCGTCGTCCCTGAGCAGCGTGCCAGCCGGACTTCCCTCCGGTCCATTCACGGGAAAGCTGTGGAGCACCACCTCGGTACCTGTGGGGTCCAGTTTATAGACGGTGCCCCAACCTATGAACGCCGTCGTGTCAGCGCTCCCGCCGGCAGTGGTTCCATACATGATCCCGTCTTCGTCCCGGATCACACCACTGTTCGGGTAGGCTCCGTCTCCGAAGAAGAAAGAGCCGGCGAAGTTGTGCAGAATCGTTTCGGTTCCACCCGAATCGACCTTGAAAACGACCCCCCGGTCGAAGAACCCGCCGAAAAGGGTCGTTCCGTACAGGTTCCCGTCATGATCTATGATCAGTCCCCCGCTCGGGCTGGTTCCGTCCGGAGCCCCTTTGAACGAGTAGACAACCTTGTATTCTCCAGAACGGGTAATCTCAAAGATCGTTCCGTATCCGACCCCCCCCAGGGTGGTAACTCCGAACATGTTGCCGTCTTCGTCTCTGACCAGCCCTCCGATTGGAGCCGATCCATCGGAGCCCGGATTTCCGAATCCGCCTCCCGTAAAGGCGTGCAGCACGGTTTCGTGTCCCTCGCGATCCAACTTGAAGACGGTCCCAAGGGAAGCCGCTGTACCGCCTTGTATGGTTGTGCCATAGAGATTACCGCGCTCGTCACGGAGCAGAGTCCCCCCAGGCCCTGAACCGTCGGCCCCGCCGGTGAACACGTAGAACTCCTTCAGTTCTCCGCGAGGGCTCACCCGATAGACCGTTCCACGGCCAGCGGTGCCGTCGGGCAGTGTTCCGCCGTTTCCCGTAAGGCCGTAGAAATTGCCTTCCTCCTCGTCTCGCAACAGGTGGCCGCCACCCGGGTTGGCGCCATTCGATCCTTTGAACCTGACCAGCGTCTTAAGCGCACCGTCGGCGTTGAGCCTGAACACGGTGCCGCCATTCGTCGGCGATGGGGGGAAACTCGGCCCGCCCGTTGTGCCGTAAAAATTGCCGTGGTGCCCCCTCACCAGCCCTTGAAGAGGCTGCTGGTCATCCGAGCCGTTCCTGAACGCATGAAGAACCGTGAACGTTTGCGCTGCCGCCGGCCACTCGCTCAGCCCACAAATCAGAACGAGCCCCACCAGAGACTTCCCGGCCACTTTGTGATTCATGACACATTTTCCTTTCTGACTGAAGTGACGCTCCCAACGACCGGAATGAGGTGCAAGAGACGGGAACTGGCGCGAAGAGGAATGCCCAAGCAGTGCTTACTTGGGTTGGGCGCTACGGGTTCCGACCCGAGTGTTTACTAACAGAACCCACCCACCGTCCCCGTGTCAAGCAGTGTCTGTCGAAAAAGGCTAGTCCGGCGCTTGTGACTGTTGCAAAATCGCCATAACACTCGTCAACCGCGAATCAAAATAGTTTTCCTAGCGCTCAATTGTGCGAAGGCCCTGACAACGACATCCCTCCAGATACTGCCGGGCGCTTTCCATCTACTACTTGTACCAGAGTGACCAATATTGATCAGTTTCGCGTGCTGGAAAGTGGGACCATCGTATGGGTTGGAATGTGCCGAGGTGGCTTATGACGATAACGGTCGTGGCAGCGATCTTCGGAGTTTTCGCAATTGGTCTGATCCTCCTCCTGATCTATAAGAGCACGCTTGCTATGCACCGAGACGACCAGTTGTTTCTGGATGACGCGAGTTCGCACATGCACGCGGAGCAGACGGAACTGTTGGCCAAGGTCAACCGACTTACTGTCCCGGTCCGCGTGTTCAGCGTGGGTTCTGGATTATTTCTGATAGCCCTCGCGGGGATATGGCTCTACCAGTTCATGGGAACTCATAGTTGGCGATAAATCGCCATAGGGAGGTGGGAAATGCGACACCAACACCACATTCATCCAGAAGAACTAATGAATCCTGACCTGCAGAGCAGAATAGTGCTCATCGGCAGCGTCTTGGTTGGTGTCGTTGGCCTGTTCCTCAACCTGCTCCGAGTGCTGCGTTAGTCAGAGCCCCGTCAAAACCATTGCAGTTGCGCTCAAATGACGGGGGTCGTGAGCGTAATCGCCTTGAACAACAGGTGACTTCCGGTTTGCCCCTGATGAGGGGAGCCCAGCCAGAAACATCACAGCAGCGAAGATCGATGCGAGCAGGCAAAACGCAGAGCATCGTCCTATTTTGCGTCGAGAAATTCCGCGATCATGGGCGCGAGCCACGAAGTACGCGCCGTCACCTTCATGTGGTCGGTTCCGGGGAGAATAGCCAGTTGTGCGTGCGGAAGAAGACGGAACTGTCGCACCGCGTGCTCAGGGCGCATAACGTCAGCGTCGCCGCAGACAACGAGAGTGGGGGCCGTAATGCTGCGGATCTTATCCTCTGGAATGTCCTTAAAGGTGCCCGTGCGTTGGACAGCCTTATCGAACATACTCTGGAGATTCTCGGAGTCCGGAGCAACCTCCAGATAAGAGTCGCGTAGCTCCTTAGGCATGACATCGAGAGTGGCGTTGGCAAAGCCATTCCAGAATGCCCGATCCGCACCATCGTGGCTGAAGAAGCCTGAAGCCACCACGAGTTTGTGCACCAGTTGTGGATGGCCGGATCGCAACTTGCAAAGCAACTGTTCCGCCGCTGCTGAAACCAAAGAGATCGACCTGGGGGATGTGTAAGTACTCCAAAAGTGCAGCAGTATCGTCTGCCGATTGTTCAAAGCTGAACGGACGGTCCGCAATATCCGTAGTGTGACCATATCCTTGCTGCTCGAATGCTACCACCTGCCGGTCGCGTGCCAGTTCGGGCAGGATGACACCGAAAGAGGTCTTGATCGTATCGCCGCCACCATGCAGCAAGACCAGCGGAGCACGGGCTGGATTCGAGGCGCCATGGGTCTCGTAGTAGAGCCTGAGTCCGTTGATGGGGGCATAACCAGATTGCATTCCAAGTATCTTCCTTCCCGTTTCGACGTGAGATCGCGGGCCGCTTGCCCTGAGGCTGGAAGGGTGAGGAGGAACCCCCAGAGTACCAGAGCAGGCGGTGCAATACGCCTACGAAGTCGTGCTCGATCCAGAGAAGATGACGGTGATCGATCGGCTAACCCTGCATGCTCTAGGCGTGGGGGAAGAATCGGTGTTAAGGGAATTGCCGTACACCCCAAAGCGTACGATCGTCAATGGGCCGCCGCTTGGGCGGCTGCACCGGGAACCGCCAGTGTGACCGAGTCGGGCTGGGTCCACACCGCCTTGCCGCTGGTCAGATCGAGTCGATCCATCGTTACTTTCGCCTGATCGCGATCAACCTCAACCATCAAATAGTGATAGTTCACATCCTTGCTCTGGAACGGGTCATCCGGAGCGCGTTCGATCGGATAGGCGTGAGCCGCTCCTCCGCCTGACACGAAATAGGTAACCCCCCCATGCTCGTGGCGTTCGTAATTGTGGACGTGTCCCGAGAAGACCACGATGCGGAAATGGGCATGAGCCTGGCGTTCCTCAAGCAGTTTCGCCAATGCCTGCTCCTGCGGTCGGGCCGAATGGCCGCCTCCGAACTTCTTAACGTCAGTCGAACTGGTGTAGGGCGGATGATGGAAAAGTAGAAAAACGAAATCCACGTCGGAGGGGACATGGTCCAGTTTGTCAGCCAACCACTGGCCTTGCGGTCCGGCGGATTCATCGAGTGAGCTGTCGAGCGCGAGGATCAGGGCGTTGCCGGCCCGAACCGAGTAGTAGCGGCTGTTCTTCAGTTCGGGAAAGCGCTGGAAGTAGTTGCCCAGCGCGATTTCTTCTTTGCCGTGCAGATCATGGTTGCCGAGAGCGGGATAGATCGGAATTTTCTTTTCGCGCAAGATGCTGGTCTCGCTGTCCCAAACCTTCCAGTCGTTGGCGTCGTACCCGTTATAGACGATATCGCCGGTAAAGCAGATGAACGCGGGATTGGCCTCGGCGATGGCTTGCACGAGAGCAACGCGCACGGGAGGGTTGGCGGCCTCGGTGTCCTTGGGATCGTGAAAGCGGGTGTCTCCGTAGGCGACGAAGCGGAACGGGGTCTTCACTTCGAGATGCAAATCGACAGCGGCCCCGGTTTGCGCGCTCGACTTCTTGGTACAGCTGGGAAGCGCCAGCAACCCGCCCATAGCCACAAACAGCAGCACGCTTTGCCGCAATGAAGTGCGTCGCAAATTCATAAGCAACCCCAGTCCGGAATCAGATTTCCTTGTTGCTCTATTGTCCCACGACCAGAACTTCGAACTGCCCATTCTCCGCCGTAGAGAGGAAAAGCCGATGGGTCTTGGGATCGAGCGCCATCGTCTTGGCGCGCGGCGCAGTCTTCACCGTCTCGACCACGGAGTATTTGTCAGGATCGTCCTGGTGAATCACGGTAACGGTACCCTCGCCGTTGGAGTTGAAGACCATCCTGGTCTCGGTATCGAAGGCGGTTGCGTCGACGTGATCGCCGATGGGCAGCGTCGTGATGACCTTGCCCGTGTCCGCATTCAGCACCGCCATGACCTTGCTACGGCACCCGAGGAACAGGCGCCGATTCGCTCGGTCCATGGCCATGCTGCTGGGGGAAGAGCAGGGTGCGGTGGGCCAGCGCTGTTCGACTTTGAGGTCGCTGGCATTGATTTTGAGGACGAGGCTCTCATCTTCGAGGTTGTCGTAGACGTAGCCCTTGCCGTCGGCCGCTGCGAACTCGGGTCCGCCTCCGAGATCGACCGTGCCCGCGACCTTGCCAGCCGCGGCATCGATCGCAGTGGCGCTGTGGCTTCCGCCGTTGAAGGCGAATACGCGCGCCGTTGCCGGGTCGAAGATGATCGCGTCGGGCTTCTGGCCGGCAGCAACATCGGCGATCGGTTTCAGCGTTTTCAAATCGAAGATCGTAACGTTGTTGGCCTGCCCGTTGCTGACAAAGCCGCGGCCAGTTTCGGGAGCAAGGGCGACCCCATGCACGCCGGGCGTCTTCGGAATGCTGCCGACCACGGTGAGCGCATCGATGTCCAGCACTTCCACCTGTGTGCCGTGCGAGACGTACAAGCGCCGGGCCGCTTCATCGACGGTGAGATAGTCCCAACTGCCCGTCCCAGGGAGGGGAATCTTCTTGATGACCGAGTAACCGCCAGACGAGGCCGGCGCGGCGAACAAGGCACAGCTCAGGACCGCGATCATCGCGGAACAAAGAACATGGCTTCGCATGAATTTCTCCTCGGCAGCAACCTTAAACGACACGCCTGAAATTTGCCTGAAGGCACCGACCCGACATCTCAGAACTTGACGCGCACCATGAACTGAAGCTGCCGCGGCAAACCGGTGCCGGTGTTGGGCGAGGCTTTGTTGTCGTTATTGTTGTTGAAATTTACGGTCGAACTGATGATGCCGAAGTTGGACTGAGGGGTGAGGAAGCCAGCCGCTGAATTAACCGGTGTATTGTAGACAACGTTCAGCGCGCCTGGATCGCCCAGTTGAACATGGTTGAAGATATTAAACGCCTGCACCGCGAATTCCATTGCGACGCGCTCGCTAAGTTTTGTCTCTTTGGTGAGGGCGAGGTCGATTTGCCAGCTATCCAGAGCGCGAATGGCTCCGTTGGGCTCATTGCCATACCGAGTGAAGTTTCCGTTGGCATCCGTGGGCGGGGGCGCGAATGCAGCGAAATTAATCAGTGGTGTGCCCGAGGAAGCGGGCGTGAGCGGGGTTGGGTGTGACAGGGTCAACGGCAGGCCGGGGACGATGTCAGGCCGCTGGGTCGTCTGGTCGTTGCCATCGGGAAGAAGGAAAGTAAACGGTTGGCCGTTGAAGGCAGAATCTGGGTTTGAGGCGGGGACACTTATGCCGTTGTTTGCACCACCGCCCAGGTCCATCGTCACGGTCAATGGATGCCCGGTATGCCAAAGCCCAATGCTGCTTAATTCCCAGCCTCCCACTACCTTGCCAAGCACTCCGGGAGAACTTAGGAACGTCTTCCCGGGCCCAAAGGGGAGCTCATACACTGCGTCCACGGTGACATTGTGGCGGATGTCGAAGATACTGGGCCCTTTGTCACAAGCCAGGCAGTTCACGTTTTCCGGCCCGTTGGACTCACCCCCTCCCACCGAGCCATCGTTGATGGAGTGGGACCAAGTGTAACGGCCTTGGAATGACAGCCCCTGACTGAAGCGGCGCTCAAGGGATAACCCAAGCGCGTTGTACGTGCTGGCGCCGATATCCCTCTTGCTGTCGACGGAACTGAAGGGATTCCCGCCTGGATAGAACTGATCCAGGGGGCGGACGCAATCCCCGTCGACGGGATTGAAAGTGACGGGCTCGCTGCATAGGTTTACACCGCCACGCGAGAACAACCTTACGCCCCGGCTACCAAGGTATTGCGCCGAGGCCAGGAAACTACCAGGCAACTGATGCTCCACGGTCAGTCCCCAGGTCTCAGAATATAGGTCACGGCGATCTTGCCGCTGCAGGGCACGCGGATGGCTGCCGAGCTTTGTGGGGCTAGTCCCCTGGGGGACATTCGAGAGGTCGGGTGCGGTTTGCTCATAAGCGGGTTCCAGGGGGAGCTGGCCAGCGTTCGGACCGCCGGTCGGAGGAAGCACGGTTACGCGAAACGTGTCGCTTTCCAGCCCGGCATTCAAGTCGTCGTTTTGAGCGGCGCCGTGATAGATGCCAAAGCCCGTGCGGAACACGGTCTTGCCATGCAGTGCGCTCGGCGCCCATGCCAACGAGACTCTGGGGTCAAAGTTTCGATAGTTGGGATTGTACAGAGCAGGATTTGCGGGACAGGGAGGGGTGTTGATCGGGCCTGGGTTCGGGGCGACATTGAACGAGCCCGTTCCAAGGCACACGCCGTGAAAGAGGTTCAGATCGAAAACCGTGGTCCGGTTGGTGGCCTCGTGGGCAACGCCGTAGTAGTCCCAGCGTAGACCCGCACTCACAGTGATGGTCGGTGTCACTTTCCACTCGTCCTGAAAGTAGGGCATAAAGAAGTTACGGCGCAGCCGGTGGCAGCACCATGGAGCGATGAATTGGATCTTGGAGAGATTTGCATTCACCATGTCTCCTTCGCTGGCGAAGTTGAGCTGGTTGTCGGCAGTTTGTCCCTGATTGAGCCGGACGCGGCGGTACTCCATACCCATCTTGAATGCGTGTCGGCCGTGGACCCAAGTCAGGTTGTCGACTAGACCGTAGGTTGTGCCCACCTCGATATCGGCCGTGTTGTCGTTGAGGCTCTGAAAGGTACTGGGTGTATTCACTGCATAAGTAAGTATGCTCGATTGAGGATTGTGGAAAGGCTCACGGTTAATGTAGCCCTTAACCTCGTTGAACAGGTTCGGAGTGAAGCTGTGCTGCAAGGCAAGCAGATAGTTCGCAGGGTGATTGATGGTCTGAAGCTTGTCCCCTGGGAGACTGGCCCCGTTGGGGGCGTCCACTAAGCTTATATCGCGCTGAGCGCGGCCGTAGAGCAGGGTCTTTGCATTGATTTGGTGGTCGATCCGTACCAGCCAAGTGTCCTCATGTACTGTGGTGGGAGTGGGCGCTGTAAGAGTATCAGCGTTCGGGTCAAAATTAGATGCGTTCGGATCCTGCCCCAAATACGAGAAAGCAGCGTCTGGGTACACAAAGCGCGGAGAACAACCGTTGATCGGACCCTTGGCAGCCGCGGAGGCTCGCCACGGGTAGGCTTGCATGATAGCGCACATCTGTGGAGACGTCTGCAAGACTAACTGCTGATAGGTAAGATTTGAGTTGGAGACGATGTTATTCTGGCCAAAGCCCGCCGGCACCGCGAACTGCTGCGTGATCGACTGCAATTGGCGAAGTCCTTCGTAGCTGACAAAGAAGAAAGTCTTGTCTTTCTTGATCGGTCCGCCGACAGTGAACCCGTACTGCCCCAAGCGAAACGGGGGAATGGCGGGGTTGCCGTTGATGTCATAGTCGTTGAAATTGCGGGCGTCGAAGATGGAATTCCTGAAGTAGCCGAACAGGCTGCCGTGCCAGTCATTGGTCCCCGATTTTGTGACCACGTCGACCTGACCGCCGGCCTGAGTGCCATATTCGGCGTCGTACAATGCGCTGTTGACGCGGTATTCTTCGATGGCGTCCTGAGAAATCTGCAGGCGGGTCTGTGATTTCTGCGCCTGCTCCTGAATGCCGCCGGCGTCGACGCCATCGATGGAAAAGTTGTTGTCGTCGCGGGCCCGGCCGGCGAAGCGGATGGTCCGCTGATCGCCACCTCCGTCATCCTGCGCAAACGGAGCGAGGAGCGTGAAACTGGCCCAGTCGCGGCCGTTGTTGGGAAGTTCGGAGATCTGGTTCGTATCAATCACCGTGGCTGCCTCGGCGGAAGCGCGGTCCGTGGGCGCGAGCGTCGCTTTGACTTCAATCTTTTCGTTAATAGCTCCGAGGGCAAGCTCAACGTCCAGAGTGCGCGTCTGTCCGACCCGAAGCACGACGTCTTCCACCAGCTTGGTTTTGAAGCCGTTCCCCGTGACCGTTGCCGTATATTGGCCCACGGCCAGGCCCGGAAAACGGTAATAGCCTTTTGAATTCGTCGACTGTTCCTGCGTCATGCCGGTGTCGATAGCGACGACTTTCAACGTTGCGCCAACGATCACGCTTCCCGATGGATCGGTGACCGTGCCTTCGAGAACCGCTCGGTCCACTTGCCCTGATGCCCTTGTTCCAGCGAGGATGACAGGCACGCTTAGGAGTAGAGTCAAAGCGAGTCGCGAGAAATTGGAGAACTTCGAGAGTCGACTGTCGGTGTGCATGTTTCTCTCCTGGCGGGCAGAGGAGATGCTGAGTCGGGAGGACCGCCGAGCGCGCAGGCCACCGACCTCCCGGAACTGTCATCCCCGGTTTGACTGCTAGTTTGGGTAAGGGGGAATCCTAGAAGCGGAGTGTGACGGGAGAATGAACGTCAAGTTAATATTTCTTCAGGTTTCAGGAGCCAGCTACGGGGGTTCCGCTCTAAACTTGTTTGGGAAACTGGGGCCGAGCCGTCCTTGGTGGTGGCGTAAATCTGAATGAAATTGCTGATCGTAGAGGACGAGCCGCGCATGTCCGCCCTTCTCCGCAAGGGACTGACGGAGGAGGGGCACACGGCGACGTGCGCCTCCGACGGTGCCGAGGGGCTGGAACTGGCGAAGTCGTACGAGTTCGACGCCATCATTCTCGACGTCATGATGCCGAGGCTTAGCGGATATGAACTGGCCAAGCGTCTGCGGGCGGAAAAAATTCGCACGCCGATCCTGATGCTCACGGCAAGGGATTCGGTGCCGGATGTCGTCCGCGGGCTTGATCTGGGCGCCGATGATTACATGACCAAGCCGTTTTCGTTTGACGAACTGGTGGCCCGGCTGCGGGCGGTCAAGCGGCGCGCCGCCGCGGCCCAGGATCCCAGTTTGCGAGTGGGCGATCTGGTGCTGGATCCGGCCAGCCGGGAAGTGCTGCGGGGAGAGGAGCACGTCTCGCTCACCCGCACGGAATACAATCTGCTGGAGCAGTTGATCTATCGTGCCGGCAAGGTGGTGTCCCGGCGGTCACTGATCGAAGCGGTGTGGGGATTTGACCGCGACATCGAAGAGAACACGCTCGACGCCTTCATGCACCTGTTGCGCGGCAAAGTGGATCCACCGGGCCGCCCGAAACTGATTCACACGGTGCGGGGCGTGGGATATATGATCCGCGAGGTTCAAGGGCAAGGCGGGCTGGGATGAAACGGCTTTCCATCGGAGTGCGGCTCACCCTTTGGTACCTGGCGATCTTCGCCGTCGCCCAGATCGCCTTCGGCGCCGGCATGTGGTTCATTCTGCGGCATAGCCTCTATGACATGGTCGACGACGGCCTCGAGGAGCAGGTCGACGACTTGCGGAGCTTTCTCCAGACCCTGGGGAAGGATCCGCTTTTGCCGAAGCTCCGGGAAGAAGTGAATGAGACCTATGCCATCGAGCACCTCGGCAACTATCTGGCGGTTTATGCGGAAAACGGCGATCTGATTTATCGTTCTGCCTTCTTGCAGGCGCACCAGCTGGCAATGACGCCCCCGGATCAACTCGATCAAGCCATCTTCAAAAACCGCAGGAGCGAAGGTCGTCACTTCCGTTTTATTCTGCAGAAGCTGAAGGTCAATGGACACATCTATGCCGTGGAGATGGGGGCTCCGACCGACGATGCGTTCCGGTCTCTGTCGCTGTTCCGTACTTATCTGCTGATGTTCGCTCCACTGTTACTGCTGGTGGCTGCTGGAGGTGGGCATTGGCTGAGTCGCAGGGCGCTCTCCCCGGTCGATGCGCTGGTGCGAACCGCACGCGACGTGAGCGGCGCTAGTCTCAACAGTCGCCTGCAGAAATTGGACACCGGGGATGAACTGCAGCGCCTCTCGGACACGTTGAACGAAATGCTCGACCGGATCGAGGTCTCATTCCGGCGGATCACGGAATTTACCGCCGACGCCTCGCATGAGCTCAGAACGCCGGTGTCGCTCATCCGAACCGAGGCCGAGCTTGCGCTACGCCGCTCGCGCGGAGAGGCCGAGTACAAGGAATCTCTCCGCCACATTCTGCTGGAGGCGGAGCGAACCACGGCTCTCATTGAACAATTGCTGGCCCTGGCCCGCGCCGATTCTGGCCGTGAGACCCTGCACATGCAGCCGGTGGATTTGCGTGCGATCCTGCGTGGTGTGGTCGAAAGCTGGCGGCAAATGGCCGAAATCCGCAACCTGCAGTTTTCGGCGAACATCTCGGCCGAGGATTCGTTTGTCATGGGGGACGAAGCGGCTCTGCGACGGGTGGCGGACATCCTGCTCGACAATGCGTTCAAATACACGGCTCCGCCCGGTAGCGTGGAGCTGTCTCTCGAGCAGAAGGGCGACCGAGTAGTCATGACCGTGCGAGATTCAGGCATCGGAATTGCCGAACAGGATAAAGAGAAGATTTTCGAGCGTTTCTACCGTGTGGACAAAGCGCGCAGCAGGGAGCAGGGAGGTGCGGGGTTAGGCCTGGCCATTGCGCGCTGGATTGTAGCGCAGCATCGCGGCTCGATCGCGGTCGAGAGTAAGCCCGGCTCGGGTAGTGTTTTTCGTCTGGAGTTCCCCGCGACTTCGGTGCCCGCTCGGAATCCGCAGCTGGTGTGAGGCATCACGCCAAATAAGTGGTAACTTAAGCGGTTTGGGAATAATTCGTAGACTGTTTTGGACCGTAATTTCTGTTCTGTTTCGTACCGCACTGACCATTCGAAACTGACGCTCGCTTAGGATCTCCCGGCGAATTACCTGAACAGGCAGGGTTCCGTTGTTTCTAGTACTCAAACTCCAACAACGTTTCCTGCCATCGCTGTTCCCTCAACGCGGCTCTTCACTTTTGCGAAGGCCGTCTCCCGCGATGTGGAGGTGTCGTCTGCGAAAGGTGAGAAGCCGCAATCGTCGGTCGTTCCCAGCGACCCGACGGGAATGAATTCTGCCGCTTCGAGCACGCGATCACGAGTTACTTCCGGACTTTCGATCTTGGGATCAATAGGGTCCGTGACGCCAACGAAGAGCATCTGCTCTGGCTTGAGCAGGCTTTGGATCGTAGCCAACACACGACGGCGATCCCGCTCACTGGCCAACTGAACATAGAATCGGCCGACCTTCAAACGAAACAACCCCGGCAGTAGGGCCGCGTAGTCCACGTCTGCACTATGCGTGGAATCATGATCGCCACCGGGGCAGGTGTGCACTCCAATTTTATTCCGCTCCGCATCCGAAAACTTATCGAGTACGCAGTTGTTCAAATCAATGAACGTATTCAGCAATCCTCCGGAGGGGTCGAGTTTGAGCGCCAGACGCCCTTCCGTAAAATCGATCTGCACGCAGGCGGCATTGGCTTCCAGACACTCCCGGATATCTCTCGTCGCATCCTGAATGAGATCTTCGAGGAAAGCCTCGTGCGGATATCCGTTCAGGCCGCTCTGCGGATAAAGCAGGCTCAAAGCGGAGGCCGAAATCACAGCCTGTTTCAGTGGCCGGCGAGCATGTCGCTGAGCGGCCTTAAGGTAGGTGACGGCGTGGACGCCATAGCGGAAAGGACCTCTCGTCAATCGCGGCAACTGCCGGGTGTGGCCATCAGCAAATGGAATGGTTACGCCATCTGCAGCGAGATTCTCCAAACCGCTAAGGGGATAGGTTGCAAAACTCGGCTTGGTCTGCTCACCGTCGGTGATGACGGGCGATCCGGTTGCTTCCAGGCGGCTAATAGTGTCGCGTAGAGCCGCTTCTTCGGCCGCATGAAACTGCTCGTCCGATATCTGTCGCCCAGCACGAGCGCGCATCGCGGCCAGCAACCCGGGCGGGCGCGGTATGCTGCCAATAGGTTCTGTGGGGATCGGCATGGTGTAAGGCCCTCTGACTTGATCTAGAAATTCAACCGCAGTGCAAAACGGAACTTGCCGCGCTGTGCCCGAGGAGACAGGACTCCCCTTCCATCTCACAGGCGTTTTGAATGCGGGAACCTTACCAATGATTGGTGAATCGCGGCAATACTAGAAAAAGGCTAGAGATGGTCGTCGAGCGATTTGTGTATGATTCGACCCCGGCGTAGCCCGCGGAGATCAAGCCAATGAGCGAGGAGTCCAGTCCCGAAAGTGTCGGAGTTGGCAGAACTACACTGCAACCCGCCGAAATGGCGTCAGGCCGGAGTGAATTCGATCTCGGCTATTACGGCTGGCGCGTGGTGTTGGCGGCGTGTCTCGGCGTGATGGCGGGATTCGGCTCGCTGTTCGTCTATACCTTCTCCGTGTTTGTGAAGCCGCTGGCTGCGCAGTTCGGTTGGAGTCGCGAAGCCATCTCGAGCGGCTTCGCAATCGCCGCCGTCACGCTCGGGGTGTGCTCCCCGCTGCTCGGCCGGTGGATCGATCGCTTTGGCCCTCGCCGCATCATTCTTGCGTGCATGACGGCATACGTATGCGCCATCGCCTCGCTCTCGCTGTTGCACTCTGAATTGTGGCAGTTTTACGTGACTTGCTTCGTGCTCGGTGCCGTGGGGAACGGTGCAGCGCATCTAGCTTATTCGCGATCGATTTCTACCTGGTTCGAGCGACGTCTGGGGATCGCGTTGGCGTTTGTTATGGTTGGAGCGGGGTTGGGCGCCATGATTTTACCCGTCATCGCCCAAGCGATCATCAGCCGGTCCGGCTGGCGCGCAGCTTACGCGTCCCTCGGCGCTCTAGCCTTGTTACTCGGCTTGCCCCTCAGCTGGCGCTACATCCACGAACGCGGTGCAATCGGACACGAGTCCTCTCCGTTTCCACATTCTGGAACGACCTGGCAACTAGGCCTGCGCTCTTTAGCGTTCTGGATTATCACTGCCATCCTTTTCGTGAGCTCGATCAGCATGAACGGGGCGATCACTCACCTGTCCGCGTTGTTGACCGATCGCGGCCTCACGGCCGGAAATGCGGCGCTATGCGCGTCCTTGCTCGGCGGATCGAGCCTGCTTGGCAGGGTCGTGGTCGGATGGCTGCTGGACCGCTTTTTCGGGCCGCATGTCGCCCTTTTCATAAACCTCGCTACCGCTCTAGGCATTTTTCTCCTGGCTCGGGCGAGCAGTTTCCCGGCAGGTTGCCTTGCCGCTGCGCTCATTGGCATCGGGGCGGGAGGCGAAGCCGCCATCACACCATATCTGCTCACGCGTTATTTTGGGCTGCGTGCTTTTTCCACGCTTTACGGTCTCACCTGGACGTTCTATGCAGCTGCGGGAGCCATCGGGCCGGTGATACTGGGCCGCGCCTTTGACGCGACTGGCTCTTATGCCTCTTTGCTGGTTCTCCTCGCAGCAATGCTAGGACTGGCGGCAGCAACGAATCTGTTGCTTCCACGCTATTCAGATTCGTTCGCCACTAGGGTTGACTGAGCCAACCCTCCAAACCAATGCGGGTGGTTGCAAGCCACGACCAGATTAAGTCCCGACAGTTCGCCTTCTGGGAAGTTAGAAATTCCCAGTCAGAGCTTGCGATTTCCGTCTCCAGACCGGGTTGACTGCCGCCCGAGAAACTCTGCCTTAAGTTCGGGCGTGGGAATGCGCCGGCCGCGGATTTTGTTTTTGACTAATGAAAAAGAAAGGCGGCTGCGGTTGTCGCCGCAAGCCACCTGCTGAACGTGCCGAACTGGTTGCTACGCGCCTGCGCCGGCGGCCCTGACCAAAACTTGCATGCCCGGGGTCTCGGCCATCGCTCCGAAGTACAAACGGTAGGAGCGGTGGATTCCGTACATGACCGGGAACACTGCCAGCGCCAACGCCCAGCCCATGTGTGCGCCGACGGTCTGCAACATCGAGCCTAATCCGGCACTGATTACGTAGTACGGGAATGAGAGGTGGGCCAGATTCCACCAGATTGGGCCCGCGGCCTTGCCCTCGCTCAGGGCTACGATAATCGCGACCGGGGCCGTTTGTCCGAGAAACAGAGTCGCGGCCGCCAGCACCAGGCCGGCCGGGTTGGAGCCCCAACCTGTACCGGATAACCACTGGGCGTGGAACATCAAGCTAGCCAGCGTGGTGGCCAATGCCATCAGGCTCAGGTTGAATGCCATCTGTTCGGGTTTGAATTTCGCGTCTCTCCGTGGCCAGCACTGAACTACGGTGGAAACACAGGTAATGGCGACCGCCTCAGCCCCGCTGAGATTCACGATGGCGGTAAGCAGGAACGGCAGGTTGACCGACATGTTGCCGTTGATGCCTGGCAGCTTGACTTTCATGCGCGATGTGGCTGCCGCGAGTGCCAGAACTGCCAGAGCGAAATACAGGTGCAGCGAGTGACTGATGAAGCCGGCATAAGCGGCGGCGCTTGCCGCGCCCAGCATCATTGCGCCGATGAAAGTCTTAGTTCGCCGTGTCTTGTCCATGATTTCCTCCTTTCATTTGCAAGTCACACGACGATCACCGTTCGCCGGAGGTGGAGCTAAAAGCTCCATTCCCGCCCAACAACGAGGAGCCCCACACCACGCTGCTTCCCGCGACGTTGCTGGATGCTCCCCATACGACACTGAATCCGCTGGTGGCGCTGCTGCCCCACACCACGGAACTACCCCAAACTACGGAGCTGCCGGCAACGTTCGATCCCCATACCACGGACGAGCCCCAAACTACCGATGAGCCCCAAACCACCGAAGACGGGTTCACGGAACTGTTTCCGTTCGAAAGCGTGACCGCGCCCGTCGAGGAGTTATAGGCCGCGGAGGGCGACAGGGCCGACCCGACGGTAGCCGGAGCCTTGTCCGTATTGGCCAGGGCTGCAGCCATGTCCAGGTATCCGGCGCCGACTGTGAACAGATCGTAGTAGGACGTATAGGTTTGACCCGTGGTTGGGTCGGTCGCCGTCGAAGACGTCGGGAACGTCTTGTATGCTGTCTTCATCAGGCGCGCTTTGACCTGGTCAGGGGTCAGGGTTGGATCCTGTTCGAGCATTAAGGCAACACCACCGACGACCGCGGGCGTCGCCATGCTGGTGCCACTCAAGATGAAATAGTCGTGATTGCTGTAGTTACCGGCGACCAGGTTGCCGGGGTATTCGCCTTCCAGCGTGCTCCAGTGAGAGTCGAGCGAAACCACCATGTTCCCCGGAGCCACGACGTCGGGCTTCACAACAAAATCATATGTCGTGGGTCCCTTCGAACTGTAACTGGCGATCTGGTCATCCGTGCGTGGGTAGGTTCCCATCGATTTCATAGCGCCCACGGTGAGGACGAGCGGATCGTTGCCCGGAGCCGCAACGGTTCCGTAGCCACTGCTGCCGCTGACGCTTACGCGTCCAAAGTTACCCGCAGCTGCGACAACCACGATGCCGGCCTTCCAGGCAGCTTCCGCAGCCTGGCAGAGAGGATCCTGCGCGTAGCCGACCGATATGCCACGGCCCAGCGACAGGTTGATGACTTTAATGTTGTAGGTGTTCTTCAGTGCGATGGCCTGCTGAATGGCTGCGATGACCATGCTGTCACTGCCGGAGCCGTTGACATCCAGAACACGAAGGTCAACCAGGCTTACGTTGGGTGCCACGCCGGCGTAACGTCCTCCTGACTTGTAGCCGTTACCGCCGATGATTCCTGCCACGTGCGTGCCGTGCCCGTACAAGTCATACACCAGGTGGCCGCCCGAGTTGTAGACGCTGGTGCCGGTGAAGTCCTGGTGATAGACGACGCGCGAGTGCGATTCAGTGGAGTCCCACAGGTCGGCATGGTTGTCATTAATGCCGCTGTCGATAACAGCCACGCCAACGCCGCTTCCGTTATAGCTGGAGTTCACCGCTGCGCTGACATTCATGGCTGCATCGGTATAGTCATCCATCCCCTTCAGCGGATGGTCGATCGTGACCGATGCGATCTGAGGGTCAGCTTCCAACGAAGGCAGGGCGCTGACCGGGATGGTGAAAGCCGCACCCTGAATCAAATGCAGCTTCACCTGCAGGCGCCCGCCCCGGCCATTCATCGCGGTGTAGTGGGCCGCGGTCGGCACCTGCTGATACTGTACGATGACTCTCACGGTCTGGCCCTGAGCCGATCCCTGATGGGCTTTTGCGAGCAGTCCCGAGAGTTCGGACGCAATCCGCGATCGGGCACCGGCGGCCGCGTTCAATTGCGGCACGCCCAACATGCCCACCGCGAGAAGCAGGAACAGGCTCGCGCGTTTACCCCAGGCGGCGCTACGACGTTCGTGGCGGCCGACTGGTTTTTGTGATTTGTGCTTGTGCGCCATAAAAATTTCACCCTTCTTTCTCGACGGGGGAAAGATCGAGTGCGTACCGGTTGCTGATGTTGCATGGCAGCGGCCAATCGCGATGCTGTAAGTGGTTGATTCAGCTGTGGATATTGCGGGCGCCGAGGCTTAAGTCGGGCCACTCTGTCCCGCCTGGCCGGTTGTGGGACAGAGTGTCGCAACTTCCGTTGCCCGTGACTTCAGTTTCCGGCCCCGAGTGACCGACGGAGTGATCGGACAGGGCGAGGTTCCACCATGGCGATTGATTGGTTCTGGCGAAGACGGCTTATTTCATTCGGGCGGCGAATGCTTTTTTCTGAGGTTCGATAGTCTGAGGACGAGGTATCCTCGGCATGGCTGCCATCAGCCGTTGCGTGTATTCGTGCTGAGGCGTGGTCAGGACCTCTTCGGTCGTTCCCTGTTCGACGATCTGTCCGTCGTGAAGGATCGCAATGCGGTCGCAGATGCCGGCAACCGAGGCCAGGTCATGCGAGATATAAAGAATGGCCATCCCGGTGGTGCGGTTGAGCTGGCGGAAGAGCGCGAGAATCTCTGATTGTGTGATCAGGTCGAGCGCGCTGGTCGCTTCGTCGGCCAGCAGGAGCGCGGGACGATGCATCACGGCCATGGCGATCAGCACGCGCTGCGCCTGGCCCACGCTCATCTGCGACGGATGCTTGCCCAGGAATTCGTCGCTCGCCGGCAGACTCACGCTTTCAAGCGCCGCCCGGATGGCGGCTTCACACTCTGCGCTCGGACCGGAAGCGTGTGCCCGCCACGCCTCTTTCAACTGGGTGCGAATCTTCAGGGCCGGATTCAGCGACGAGAGCGGACTCTGGAGCACCAGCGCCAGCTTGCGTCCGCGGAGAGATCGAAGTTCCCGATCCCGCATTTGCAGCAAATCGCTGTCCTCGAACGCGATCGTGCCGCTTGCCTGCGCTCGCTTTCCCTCGAGCAGACCAAGGATCGACATGGCCAGCGTGCTCTTGCCCGAACCGCTCTGCCCAACTAGTCCCACTACCTCGCCGCGGCGGATGTCGAGTGCGACCTCGCGCAGCACGGGCGGCTTGTCTCCATATCGCACGGAAAGGCGCGCGGACAACAGAACGTCGGATTGAGGGCGGTTATTCATAGATTGCAAACTCTGCTTTTGACCTACTTCACCGTCAGCCGCTCGACATTCCAGTAAGTCTGCGGCACTACAATGACTGGGCTCGCCCCCTGCACGCTGCCCGCGACGGCCGACAGCGCATTCTTGTTCACCAAGTAGATGAACGGCGCCTGCTCGAGGGCGATCTCCTGCACGCGGTCAAAGGCTGCTTTGCGCTTTTGTGCGTCGGCCGAAGACGCTTGCGCCCGCATCAACTTGTCAATCTCGGCTTCCCATGCGGTCTCCGGGGTTTTCTCCTGCGGGTTCCATTGGTGGTTCTCCGAGGAACTGAGCCAGACGTTCATCTGTTCACTCGGATCCAACCCCACATTTGTCAGGCCCAGCAGAATCGCCTCATAATCGAAGGTCTGGGTCATGCGCTCGATCAGGGAAGGGAAGTCGAGCGTGACCACGTTGACGTGAATGCCGATCTTCTGCAGGTCTTCCTGGATCATGGTGGCCATGCGCTCGCGATACTTGTTGCCCGAGTTGGTGATGATGGAAAAAACGACGTCATTTCCAGCCAGGTCTTTGAGCGTGCCATTTTCCAGCCGGAAACCCTCGGCCTGTAGGGCTTTGAGCGCGGCCTCGGGCGAGTAGAGCTCGGGCTTCAGCTTGCCGTTGAACCAGAATCTGTTCGCCGGCGAGACTGGGCCTATTGCGGGCTGAGCATGCCCGCGAAATACCACGCGGCTCAAGTCGGCGCGGTTGATGGCTTCAGAGATCGCGCGCCGGAAAGCCGCCGAGCGGAACCAGTTTTTCTTGAAGGCCGGCAACGGGGCCTTGGCAACCTCGTTGAACCACATCTGCTCGCTGTCGAGCGACGGGCCGGCATCGTGTACCAGCTGTGCGGAAGTTGACGCCAGTTTGTCGAAGTACTCGCTGTCGAGCGCGTTGATCAAGTCGATTTCGCCGCGCTTGAAGCGCAGCAGTTCGACGTCGCGATTCGGCTGAATGTCGAGCCGGATCGAATCCAGATAGGGAAGATGGTGCCCCTGCGCGTCCGTCTTCCAATAGTTCGGATTGCGCTTCAGTACTACCGTGACTCCGGGCTTGTAATCCGCCACCATGAACGGACCGAGCACGGCCATTTCTTTCTTCGGGGAGTGGGCCGAAAGAACAGCGACCTGATCGAACTGCCGGTCGAGTCCCGCGACCGGAGCCGGGAAGGTCACCGAAATCTCAGTTGGAGAAATGATCTTGGTTTCGACATTCCCCGAGGCCGAGCGGAATGCATCTCCGGTCGGAGAATGCAACGCCGGGTCCATCAGTTGCCGCACCGTGTAGGCGACGTCCTCGGCGGAGAATGGAGTGCCGTCGGAAAAGGAAAGACCGCTGCGCAGCTTGAACGTGATCTGCCTGCCATCTTTCGAGACTTTCCACGACTGCGCCAGTTCCAGTTCCAAAGCCTGTGTCTGGCGATTCATGCGGACCAGCACGCCTCCGGTCAAGTACCGGATCGCCACCGACGCGTCGTCTTCAACTTTCAGTGGATCGAAGGTCTTCGGCTCCGACCGCAGACAGAAGCGGAGTTCCCCTCCCTTCTGCGCGACAGCGGCCGCTGCCAGGAATACCAGGCAGAACGTCGAAACGGCCATCGCACTCCTGCACTTCATCGTCATCACTCGGAACCTTCCCCTGAGGTCCGTCATGCGGTTACCTCTTCCTGCTTTGTGAGCACGAGTTGAAACGACGTCACAACTACGATGAGCAGCAGCAGCGGCACAAACTTCCACGGCTCCTCGCCCACCGACACCAGGCCTTCCAATTCCTTCAACAAACTTCCCCAGGAAGGCATCGGCTCAGCGACACCAAGACCGAGGATGCCGAGATTGGCCTCGCTCAAGATGAACACCGGAATCGAAATCCAGAACTGCGCCAGCAGCACGGGCTTCAAATTCGGCATCACATGCACCCAGAACAAGCGCCCGCCGCGAATGCCCGCAGCCCGCGCCTGCTGGACAAAATCGGAGTTGCGCAGCGAACCTGCGGTGGTACAGAGCACGCGCGCCGCGCTGGTCCAACCCAACAGCCCCAGCATCAGAAACGTCACCAGAATCGAAGCAAGGGGTGATACATTCAGCGGCATCAGCGCACGCACCGTAATCAGCAAAAACAGCCAGGGCAGCGACAGAAAAAGATCCGTCACCGCCATCGCGCCCCGAGCCCATGCCCCGCCCGAATACCCTGCTATGCCTCCGACCAGCGCCGCCAGGAGCGTAGAAAGCAACGCCGCCGCGGGCGCCAGCAGTAGCGAAATCCGGGTTCCATACAGCACGCGCGCGAAGCGGTCGCGGCCGATTGCGTCGGTGCCCATCCAGTGCTGGTGCGACGGAGGCGCGTCCGAGGCTTCGCGATACTGTTTGGCGTATCCCGCCGGAGCGAGCCAGTTCGCCGCCAGCGACACGCCGACGACGAGCAGCAACACGGCACACGCCATCCGGCGCCAGAAACTCATGCCTGCTGGCCTCGCAACATATGTCCGATTACATCGGCCCCTGAATTTGCCAGCAAGGTTACCAACGTCACCAGGATGGTCAAATTCATAAGCAAAGGCAGGTCGCGGGCCAGGGCGGCCTGCCAAGCCAGCTGTCCGACGCCCGCCAGGCCACACAGAGCTTCCACCGGAATCGCCGCTCCGATGGCGATGCTTACCGAGACTCCTGCCACCGCCAGCAACTGTGGGCCGACGACCGGGACCACGTGCCAGAAAAGAATGCGCCATTCCGTCAGGCCCTGCGCTCGAGCGGTAATGACGTGAGGCAGGGCCTGCGCCTTCGCCAGCAGATTGCGCGTGTAACCGTAGACTCGGGGAAACACGATCAGTGCGACCGCGAGTGCCCCCGGCACATTCCACAGCACCGACAAGAGTGCGAGCACCGCAGCGGGAATGCAAAGAAAGGTCCCGCTGAGGACCGTGGTCAGCGCATCATAAGCCGACACCCGCAGCCACGCCGCGCTCAATGCCAAAGCCAGCGCCGCGGTCCAACTCAGCAGCAGCCCAATGCCGACCAACCGCAAGGTCAGAGGAGCGCGCTCCCGCAGCAAGTGGCCAACCGGCTGTCCGAGGGAGAGCGAAGTCCCCAGATCGCCATGAGCGGCCCGCTGTAAGGAATGAAAATAGAAGCGGAGAATATTCCGTTGTTCGAGCCGCGTTTCGCGCCGCACGCGAACGCTGTCTGTATTGAGGCGGGGATCGAGTTGCTGCTCATCCACGTCGAACCCCGGAGCCAGGCGGACCAGCGTGGCCGAGAGCAAGCCTCCAAGCAGAACGGTCGCCACCAGAGCGATTCCGTGCCGCGCAATTTTCCGGCCTAGCATGGTGAGTCTGCTCCTATTCGACCGCGGCGCCACGCGACTTCGGCTCCTGTTCGCGCGCAATGGCTTCGGCGTGGTGGACTTGCTTCATGGAATACATGCGGCGGTCGGCCTCGGCCAGAAGGCGCTCGACGTCGTATCCGTCCTCGGGGCAAAATACCGTCCCCACACTCAGCGTTATCAATTCGCGGCCGCACACGTGGCGTCCCGACTCAACCGCGGCCTGGTTCAATCGTTCGGCTTTTTCCTTGGCCGCTTCCGGTGTCAGTCCGGGAGCAGTAATCACAAATTCATCTCCGCCCATGCGGGCTACGTAGTCGTAACCGCGGCACGCCTCTTTGAGCCTGCTGCAGAACTCACGCAGAAGCTTGTCACCTTCCAGGTGGCCGAAGGAATCATTGATCTGCTTGAAGCCGTCGATGTCGCAGACCATCACCGCCAGTGGCGTCTTAGTGCGGCGGCAGCGGGCCACTTCCTGCGCCAGGTGCACAAACAGCGAGCGTGCGTTGGGCAGCCCGGTCAAATAGTCGGTGGTGGCCGAACTCTCCGCTTGCTGATACTTTAGGGCGTTCTCGACTGAGAGCGCGACCTTCGAAGCTACGGCCAGCAGGATTCTCAAATGATCCGGGCTGAAAGCGTCACGGTTCGCATGATACATGGCCAGCACGCCGACCACGCCGTTCAGTCCTTCGAGCGGCACCACCAGCGCCGACTGCAGAGTGGTGTGCTTTCCGGGGTCGACCACATAACCGGCTTCGACCTGCGGATTTCCGTTCACAATCGGCTTGCAATTCTCGGCCACCCATCCACACAATCCTTCGCCGACGCGAATCTTGAGCGAAGACAGCATGCGGAAGTTTTCGCCGCTCACCAGCTCCGCCAGCAGCCATCCGTTACGGTTGACGAAAACCGCGATCGAATCGTAGGGAATCATGCGGCGCAGGCGCATCGAGAGGACGGAAAGTGTTTCGCTCAAACTGAGCGACACGCCCAGGTCCTGGCTCAGTTCGAACATGGTCTGTGCTTCTTGCCGTGCCGACGCAATCGAGGTCAGGAAGTCCGAGTTCTCGGTGACGCTGTGCGTGGTAGGATCTTCTTTTTCGAATCCGGTGGCGGGCGCGAGTCCTCGTTCCACTTTCACCATTTTGGATAGCGTGTGCGGTACGATCGTTTCCTCGGTCATCTGCGCCATACGCTCTAACTCGACGTAGTTGCGCTCGAGGATTCGGACGATCTCCGGATCGAACCAGGTTCCCGCTCTCTCCTTGACCTTGTCCATCGCCTCCGCCAGCGGCAAGGCGGGGCGGTATTGACGGTGCGAGGCCAGCGCGTCCAGGCAGTCGACGGTGGCCAGAATGCGCGCGCCGATGGGGATCTGTTCGGCGGCGAGTCCGTCGGGATATCCCGACCCATCCCAGCGTTCGTGATGGCAGCGCACAATGGGTGCCACCGGATAGGGAAACGCGACCCGCTCCAGAATTTCGGCTCCCACGATGGGGTGCACCTTCATCTTTTCGAACTCTTCCGGCGTCAGACGTCCAGGCTTATTGATGATCTGCTCGGGCACTGCGAGTTTGCCAATGTCGTGCAGGAGCGCGGCCGCGCGCAGCGCCTCAATCTGCTCGTCGCCTAACTTCAGTTCCTTGGCGACTTCAACGGCGTAGGTGCGCACGCGCTGCAGATGGGTATGCGTGGTGTGATCTTTAGCCTCGATGGCAAGTGCCAATGCCTCGATCGTGCGCATGTTGAGCGACGCGATTTCTTCCACGTGCCGCTTTTCCACCTCGACCCGATCCTTTTCCGCCTCCAGCCGGCCCAGATACAAGCGGTACGAGCGGTACACCCAGTAGATCAGCGGCAGCACCAGCAGAGAGGTCTGCCATCCTGCGGTGTGATTGATGATTCCGACCAGTCCCACCGCCGCGGCTCCGACCAGGTAGTAAGGGAACGACCAGAAGTAGCATTCCGCCCAGACTTTGCGGCTCGATTTTCCTTCCGTCAGCGCGATCACCACCGAGATCGGCAGAGTGTTGGCGAAAAAGAACACCAGCGCGGCGACCATCAGCAGAATGGGCTTGTTCGACGCGAATCGCACCGTGAGCCAGTGGTAGCTGAGGTAAGTCAGCGCGCTGGCATTGGCCATCATGCCGGCCACGTTGAACAGCACCTTGACGGGATCGAGCCGTTTGCGCGTCTGCCAAACGCTCTGGAACAACGACGCCGCGCAACCGATGACCAGCGTCTCGGGAAGGCTCAACTCCATGACGCCCATCAGGATGAACAGGAAATTCACCGACATCGTGCCGTCGATGCCGGGTAGCTGCACCTTGAGTCCCGATGCCAGCACCGCCACCGCCAGGTAGCAGGCGAACCGAACCAGATCGTGCGATTGCCAGTGCGCCAGGGAAAAGGCGAGGACGCCCACCCCCAAGGACACAGTGATGCCGACGAATGCCTTCGTCGGGATCGACAATCGGTCCTCTGCTGGTCTCATCTGACTTCCTGAACTAACGCCGGCTTCTTGGCCTCGAAACCCTTTTGTGTCGCTCCTGGCTTCGAGCGTTGTCTTGGGGGAGACAGAACCAATTCCTGCCCGCGAACTGTCGTCAACGGAGCGGACTGAATGGGCACACCATACTCTGAGCCCTGCCCGGAGATGGTATGGCATGAATTAGAGGTTCAGTAGCTTACTTTGGTAACTATCCGGGGCTTTCGAGAGTTTGGCTCGACCTCGGTGGGTTCGGAATCCGGTTCACCGGAATCTTGCCCAGCAGCGGATTACTTTCGTTACCGCACAAGCCAGACGCTTCTCGTTCGAATGGCCATACTGTGTCAACATCAACGCCAAACGCAAAAGATGCCCACTTCGCACCGTAACGTAGACGAGCAGTCAGCGCAGCCCGGGGCCAATATGGCCGGGGGCGAAAGTCCGTCCGCGAGCGCCTCGGCCCTTGGCCTTGGATCGGCGGCTCCGATGGGCGTGTTCTCCGCCGATCTGCAAGGCGAATTCAGTGGCTGCAACTCTGTGTTCAGCCAGCTTCTGGGTTATTCGCCCGGGGAGTTGCTCGGGCGCGACTTCTGCGTGCTTTTTGGAGAAAAAGAAAAACCCAGCCGCGAAGACCACGTCCAACTTCGCAAAGTAATTCTCGGAACAATTTCTGCGCAGGGGGAATATCACTCCCGGCTGTTTGCGCAAACCAAGGCCGGAATCGGCACGCCGGTTCGGTTCTCCGCGACCTTGATGCAGGATTCCGCCTCTACGCCAAAAGCAATCGTAGCCGTCGTGGTGCCGCTCGAACCCGCCAGTCGCGCGGTCGTAAGTTCTGGGTCCGCTGCGCCGGTCCCGGTCGCGCCGGGAATTATTTCGCGCAAGGTGGATGGCACACAATTTATTCTCGCCAGTCCTGCCATGCATAAATTCATGGGCCTGGTCGATCGCGTCGCGGGGCAGCCGGAAACGGTGCTGATCACCGGCGAAACCGGCACGGGGAAAGAGCTGATCGCGCGCACCGTTCACGAAGCTTCGCATCGCCGCAGCCGGCCTTGGGTCGACATCAACTGCGCCGCGCTGCCCGAAAATCTCGTCGAGAGCGAACTCTTCGGCTATGAAAAGGGCGCCTTCAGCGGCGCCGATGCCTCCAAGCCCGGGCTCTTTGAATTGGCCGACAAGGGAACGCTCTTCCTCGACGAAATCGGAGAACTGCAGCCGCAAACACAGGTCAAGCTGTTGCGCGTGCTCGATGGTCAGCCGTTCTACCGTTTGGGCGGGCACCGCAAGATCAAGGTAGACGTGCGCATCGTCGCCGCCACCAACCAGGATCTCGAAGCCGCCGTGAAGAACGGGCGCTTCCGCCAGGACCTGTTTCATCGTCTCGGCCAGTTCCAGCTGCGCGTGCCTTCGCTGCGCGAGCGGCCGGAAGATATTGTCGCGCTGGCCGAACATTTTCTACGGCTGAAGGCTTCTCGCAAGAATTTTTCGCCGCAAGCCATCTCGGCGCTGCTCTCCCACTCATGGCCGGGCAACATTCGCGAACTGCGCAACCTGGTAGCCAAGGTGGCAATGGAGTCGCAGGCGACGGAGATCGATTTCTCCCGACTCAGCGCCGCACTCACCGGAGAACCGACTGCCCTGCGCCAGACCGCGTCCCTGCCCGTCGGCAACCTCGAGAGTATGGAAGAGCAGATGATCCTCAACGCTCTGGAGCGCACTGGAGGACACCGCACGCTGGCGGCCGAGCAACTCGGCATCTCGCGCCGCACCCTCAGCCGCAAGCTCAAGGAATACAGCATCTGCTTCGAGCCGGGAGAGAATCCCGTTCCTCTCGGCTTCGTCAGCACCGAACAGCAGAAATTCTTCCGTGCCCGGGTCGAGATTCCCGTCACCATCAAGAATGCTCGCGGGGAAGAACTCGCAGTCCACGGAGTGAACTTGAGCACCGGCGGCATGGGCCTGGACGGCCTGAAAGAACCTATGCGCTTTTCCGGATTGCTCGACGTGAGCTTTGTGCTCCCGGGCAGTGAGATTTCGTTCCAGGCCAAAGCCCGCCTCATGTGGATCGGCGATGGAGGCCGCGTCGGTATTCGCTTCGTCGTGATTGAGCCCGCCCTGTTCGAAGAACTCCAGCACTGGACCAACCGCAAGATGAAGGAAGAGGGCTGGGACTTCCCCAGCTAGATTCGCGCAGGTTTCCGTAAGGACTATTTGTGACCGACCCGATCGATGCTCTTCGGAGCCGCTATTCCACACTGAGCAACGACGAGCTTCAAATGTCGCCGTCACCGGCGGTCTCTCTGACGAGGCGCGCGAACGGTTGAGTTTGGAGCTTCACCGCCGCGGAATCGAAGATGTAAGTGAATATCGAGCACATCTTCGACGCACCGAACAGACCATTTGCGGAACAGGCAAAAAGTGCTGGAGAGCAGAGAGAAATCCATCCGTCTCTATGGATACATAGGCTACAGCGTCTCGTTCCTTGGTGTCTTGGCTTGCCTTTTTGCTCTGTATGTTCAAAGGGATGAGAAAAATGGCCTCGGCATAATCGTTGCATCGGTCATTCTGCTTCCGTTGGTCTGGATCATTTCCCAGGTTCGCCGCCTTGTATGGCGCTTCCTGCTCCGCCCGTAAGAGTCCACGCAGACTCTCGCTGTCGCAACCCCCCCACGGCTGCGGCTCGCCCGAATCCAGTTCAGCGCTTCAGCAGGTTCTCGAAGTAGCGGTTGTTGTAGAACGCGGATGTTTTCTGCACGAACTCCAGAATCCTGAACATGCGGTCGCGGCCGTCGCGGTTCACCTCGCGGAACTGCACGGCAACGCCTGAGCCGGGATCGAGTCTGGCCACTACACCTTCGGCCGACAAGCTGGGATCATCCATGGAAAACCCAAGCTTGATTTTGCTCCCCGGTGACAGAATTGTGCTGGTCTCGATGTAGCAGCCACCCATGCTGATGTCGGTCAGGTTAGCAAACTGCGGCGTTTCTCCAGCTTCGGTTTTCAACTCGATCGTGACCCGACACTTCAGCCGCGGATGCAGGCGGCGATCCTTGTAGGACAGCTGTTTCTGTTTCTCCAGATACATGCGCCGGTCGGCTTCAGACAGGAGTTGTTCGGCATCGTTGCCGTCCTCCGGGTAGACGGCGCGTCCCACGCTGAGCGAGAGGATCTCCTCGCCGCAAACTTCTGCGCCCGCCTGGCGAGCCAGGGCGCGCATCTGCTCCGCTTTCTTTGCCGCGGCATCGGGCGCGAGACCGGGCGCGATGACCACGAATTCGTCCCCACCCATGCGGGCGACGTAGTCATATTCGCGGCAAGTGTCCTTAAGAGCCTGCGCGAACAGACGCAGCACGCGATTGCCTTCGAGATGGCCGAAGCGGTCGTTGATCTGCTTGAAACCATCCATGTCGGAGACCATTACAGTCAGGGATGAGTTGTCCCGCTTGCAGCGGGCCAGTTCGCGATCGAGTTGCAGGAAAAGCGAGCGCGCGTTGGGCAAGCCGGTGAGGTAGTCGGTGGTGGCGGAGTTCTCGGCCTGCTGATATTTGAGCGCGTTCTCGATCGACAACGCCATCTTGCCGCTGACCGCGAGCAGAATGCGTAGGTGATCGGAAGTGAAAGCGTCGCGGTCGCCGCGGTAAAGCGCGAGCACCCCGATCATTCCAGCCACGCCCTCCAGAGGAACCGCCAGGGCGGAGCGCAGGGTGCTGAATTTGGTAGGATCGTTCAGATATCCGGGTTCGACCGAGGGATTGCCGTTGACGATCGGTTTCTGATTTTGCGCCACCCATCCCGAGAGCCCCTGGCCCAGCGGAATACGCAGGGAGGAAAATAACCGGTAGTTATCCCCGTTCACGAACTCCGGAACTAATTCATGCTCACGCTTGATGTAGATAGCGATGGCGTCGTAAGGCACCATCGGCTTGAGCTTGATGGAGAAAACAGAGAGCGTTTCGCCCAGGCTAAGCGACGCCCCCAAATCCTGGCTCAATTCGAACAACGCCTGCGCTTCCTGACGGGCAGCGGCAATGGACGACAGGAAGGTGTTTTCCCTCCCGGCGTAATCCTTTGCGGCAGCGCTCTCAAATCCGGCTGCCGGCTCGAGACCGCGTTCGATCTTGATGGCGGTGGAAAGCGGCCCGTTGGGATCGGCCGCCGACTTGGCCACGGCCAGCCGTTCCAGATGCTCATAGCGCCGTTTCAGGACATCTACCACCTTCGGGTCGAAAGATTTGCCGGCTTCGGCGGCGAGTTTCTGCATCACCTCACCTAACGGCAGGGCGCGCCGGTACTGGCGATCGGAGGCGAGAGCGTCCAGATAGTCGACTGCCGAAAGAATCCGCGCTCCTACGGGAATCTCCGCGCCTTTGAGGCCGAGGGGGTAGCCCGATCCATCCCATTTTTCGTGGTGCGCTCTCACGATGGGCACGACCGGATAAGGGAAGCGCACGCGCTCCAAAATTTCCGCTCCCACCAGCGTGTGAATCTTCATCTTCTCGAACTCTTCGGGAGTCAGCCGTCCGGGCTTCGAAATAATATGCTCCGGCACGGCCAGCTTTCCGATGTCGTGCAGAAGCGCGGCCGCATGCAGCGCCTCCAGTTCAGGCCCGTCCACGCCAAGTTCCTTGGCCACTTCGATGGCGTAGATACGGACGCGCTGCAGGTGCTCGTGCGTGGTGTGATCTTTCGCTTCAATGGCCAGAGCCAGGGCCTCGATGGTCCGCAGGTGCAGGTTCGCCATTTCCTCGACATGCCGCTTTTCGTCATCGAGTTTGCCGAGGTAGAGGCGGTAGGAGCGGTAAATGAGGTAAAGCGCCGGCACCAGGAGCAGCGAAGTCTCCCAGTTGAAGGTCTCGTTCAGCCACGCAATGCTGCCTGCGATTCCGGCTCCCACCAGGTAATAGGGAAATGACCAGAAATAACAATCCACCAGAATCCGGTGGAGCGGTCGACGCTCGGTCAACGAAATGACCATCGCGATGGAACCGGCGTTGGCGATGAAGTAAACCGTGGCCGCGACGCCCAGCAGAATCGGACGAATACCGAACACAAGATTGGCCAGCGGATGGTGGTACACGACATAGGCCAAAGCGGTCGACATGGCGCCGGCGCACACATTGAACGTCACTTGGATGGCTTTTGGACGCTCAGGGTAAACCGACTGCGCCAGCATCGAGACCGCGCCCAGCGTAAGCGTCTCGGCGAAACTGAGTTCAAGGACGCCGATCAGGATGAACAGGAAGTTGACCGACAGCGTGCCCGTAATCCCGGGCAAACTCACCTTGAGTCGCGACGCCAGGATCGCGATTCCCAAATAGCAGATGAACTCGGCAATGTTGCGGCTGCTCTGGTGAATTCCGCCGTACAGCAGCGTCGCCGTTCCCGCAACGATGATCAGCGTGATGAACAGCTTGGCAGTGACGGACAATCCCTTCCCCGAATTCGAGCGGGAGACCAATCTATCCGCGATGCTAGTCGCACCCGTCATAAGGATCGAGCGCACACCTCGGCCCGGCGATCCCACACCAAGGCTCCGGAGTGCTCGAAACACTAGAAATATCAGGTAACACTTTTAGAAACAATGATTTGGAAGAATTATTGGGAAACTTCAGTAACCATTTCCACACCCGAAAGACAGGTTGACGGACTCCAGATTTCTCGTCGTCGCATGTGATCGCAGGCCGAATTTGTCTCTATGAAAATGTTCCCATGTAATTAACACATTTGTCTTGACTTGAAATAGTAGATGTGCATAATAGCTCCCATGTACATCGAAACCGTCCCCAACCGCAACTCCCCGCCCGCCATCCTCCTCCGCGAGGGCTGGCGGGAAGGCAACAAAACCCGCAAGCGCACCTTGGCCAACCTCTCCGATTGGCCCAAGGAAAAAATCGAGACCTTCCGCCGCTTGCTGCGCGACGAACCCCTCGTCTCCCCCCAAGATCTGCTCGCTACCCAAAAAACTTTGCCCCACGGCCATGTCGAAGCTCTCCTCCTGGCCATTCGCAAGCTCGGCCTCGATGCCATGATTTCCGCCAAGCCCTGCCGGGAGCGCGATTTAGTGCTGGCCATGATCGTCGAACGTTTGCTCGATCCCTGTTCCAAGTTGGCCACCACGCGGCAGTGGCACAGCACCACCTTGGCGGAGGAGCTGGGAGTGAGCGAGGCCATGGAAGATGAGCTCTATCAGGCCATGGACTGGCTGTTAGAGCGACAGCCGCGCATCGAAAAAAAACTCGCGCAGCGCCACCTCCGCGAGGGCAGTCGGGTGCTCTATGACGTCAGCAGCAGTTATTACGAAGGCCATCATTGTCCGTTAGCGCAGTATGGGCATGATCGGGATGGCCAGAAAGGATTGCCCATCATCGTCTATGGGCTGATGACTGATCACGAAGGCCGCCCCATCGCGGTCGACGTCTATCGGGGCAACACGGGCGATCCGAGCACGGTAGTGGATCAAGTGAACAAGCTGCGCGAGCGGTTTCACTTGTCGCGGGTGGTGCTGGTAGGAGATCGCGGCATGCTGACCCAGCCGCAGATTGAGAAGCTCAAAGCGTATCCGCAGATGGGCTGGATCACGGCCTTGACCAGTGTGGCCATTCGCGGTTTACTGGCCGACGGATCTTTACAACTGTCGTTGTTAGACGAGAAGAATCTGGTGGAGATTCAATCGCGGGAATATCCCGGAGAGCGCTTGATGGTGTGCTACAACCCTTTGCTGGCCGAGGAGCGAAAGCACAAGCGGGAGGAGTTATTAGCGGCGACCGAGAAAGCGCTGACGCGCATCGTGAAAGAAGTGGAGCGACGGAAGCAGAAGCCGTTGACGGCGACCGAGATTGCTTTCAAGGTGGGCAAGGCCCTGGGGCATTACAAGATGGGCAAACACTTTGAGCACCAGATCGAGGATGGGAAGTTGAGTTGGTCACGGCGGGTGGAGAGGATCGAGCAGGAAGCGAAGTTGGATGGGATTTATGTGATTCGCACCAGCGAGACGGCGGAGCAGTTATCGGCGGCCGATACGGTGCGCGGTTATAAGAGTCTGGCGCAGGTGGAGCGCGCCTTCCGCAGTTTGAAAAGCCTGGATCTACTGATTCGCCCCATTCGGCATCGTACCGAGGAGCGAGTGCCGGCTCATATTTTCTTATGCATGTTGGCCTACTACGTGGAGTGGCATCTGCGGCGCGTGTGGGCACCTCTGCTGTTTGAGGACGAGGAGCTAACTCAACAGCGTCAACGACGCGATCCGGTTCTGCCCGCCAGCAGCTCGGAATCAGCACAAGTCAAAAAGCTCACGCACCAGACAGCAGACGGATTACCGGTACAGAGCTTCGCCACTCTGCTCTCAAACTTAGCCAGCCGGGCACGTGTGACCTACAGCTTAAAAACGGATCAGTCTGGTCCCACGTTTCAGCAGATGCCGCCGCCGACACCACTGCAGGCGAAGGCATGTGAGTTGCTGAATCGGTTGCCAGTAGCGGGAAACTGAATCTTGAACTATCTCTCAGCGAATCAGCAGAATACTGACTGAACTCATCTGGAACTTCGGTTTAAGTGTAAGTAAATAAACAAGATAATTGCGTTACGGCAGACGCGGCGGATTTTCAAAGCTTAAGTTGGAAAGACTGGAGATTCATAGCTACACGAATTTCGGTGACTCTGAAATGGCAACTCTGGAGCCGCCTCCGGTACGACACCAGCCGGGAAGATATAGAGAATAAATGTACTTGTCCTACCTGCCGCTGGCCCACTTCGGCCCTCTCTCGGTGGTAATCCTAAGCACCCAGTATATAAGGTTATCTTGTTGTTAGCGATCATAAAGCCTTTTATATTAGGCTTGTGTTGCCCCTTTCCTTATTAGGCGAGCAGATCGCCACCAAGCGCAAAACCCTCGGCCTGACGCAGCCCATGCTTGCGAAAAAAGCCAGGGTTGGACTCTCCACGCTCGACGCCCTGGAGAACGGACGGCTGGGCGAACTCGGATATTCCAAGATCACAAATATTCTCACGGCGCTGGGGCTGGAGTTGAAGCTGCAGGAGGCAAGCGCGGGCCGGCCGACGCTTGAAGAACTCATCGAAGAGGCACGGGATGATCAAAGTCTGGACCGACGCCGCTGAAGCGGGACTACTCGATCGTCACAGCGAGCGCGGCAGCACGTTTGCTTCCTTCCCGGCGCTCCGCCCACGCGCGAGGTGTCGGTGACGATGCCGTTGAGGCTTGAGTCGTGGAGCGTGCCCTTTGGCCTACTTCCGGTTTTCGAGATGAACCTGCCCGAAGGCGTACTGCGCGAGCGGCTCCGCCTTGCCTTTGCGAAAGCCACCGGCACCTTCGACGAATTCGACCTTTTGTCCATTGTCGGCCGCTCACAGATCGGACGCATCCGCTACACCGGCGACAAAGAACATCTGCACGAGGACGTGCCCTTCCAGTCGGTGGACGAGATTCTCGAACGCAGACGCGGCGGCGACCTGTTCCGTTATCTGCTGGAGAAATTCGCGTCGTTCTCCGGGATCAGCGGAGTGCAGCCCAAAATCCTGGTGCGCGACGAAAAAGCTTTCGCCGAGATGGAGCATACAGGACACCGCCTCTCGCAAAGCCACAAGGGCGCGACCCACATCGTGAAGATGTGGGAGCCCAACCAGTATCCGCAACTGGCGGCCAACGAGTATTTTTGCCTCACCGTGGCGCGCAAATACGGACTCGACGTGCCCCCTTACCGCCTGGCCGAGGACGGCATGGCGCTGGTCATTGACCGTTTCGACCTGCGCATGGACGGGACCTATTGCGGATTTGAGGATTTCTGCGTGCTAAACGCCCGCAGGACCGATGAGAAATATCGCGGCAGTTACGAGACCTCGGTCATGAAGCGATTCGGGCAGTTTGCAAACTCGACGCATGCGGGCGAGGACATGGAAAAGCTGTTCGTCCGGATTGTCCTGAATTGCGCGCTTCGCAATGGCGACGCGCATCTGAAGAACTTTGGGATTGTTTATGACGACGTTCAGGGAGAAGCGAGACTCGCACCTGTCTATGATCTTGTGACTACGTCCGCCTATCTGCCGAAGGACAGCATGGCGCTGACCCTTAATGGCACGACGAAATGGGCGAGCGCAAAGGAATTGCAGCGACTGGGCGAGACGCGGATGGGAGGGACTCCTTCACGCGTCCGGCAGATACTCGAACGCATAGAAGCTGCAATTGCGGACACCTCAAAGGATCTGCAAGCCTACATTAAAGCGCACGCGGAATTCATGGAGATAGGCAATCGCATGCTCCATCAATGGGAGGAAGGTGTCGCGCTTTCGCTTAAGGCGGCCTGAGCAAACCGCCTTCTCTTCGGCGATTGGGCGGCGTGTAGAAATCGACGAGATTACTATCCGGGTCACGGAAGTAAATGGAACGAGTTCCCCAGGGTTGTGTGGTAGGGGGCTTAACCCAGGTTTTCACAGCGCTCTGGCAGTCTTCGGTACTGTTGATCGACGTCGGCGACCCATTTGGGAAGTTCGGGCTGACGGATCGAATCTGCATCAGGTGCTGCCTGGCTGGCATATTCCACCGCCCGAGTGGGTAATGCGAAGATATCCCCGAACGTGTCGCTCCGAAGGGTGCTGCGAAACAGGTAATAGTGGCGGTCCGGTGTCCACATTCCACAGCCATTTCTCGGAGGGATTAGCGCTTACACTGTTGCGGGTTTCCGCGATCGCAAGCAGGTTGCTTATGTGGACGCTGGTGAGGGGACACTATGGATGAGCCGAGCCGACGGCAGCGAGAAGGTTCAACTCACGTACCCTCCCGATCGAGTCGCTCTTCCGCGCTGGTCTCCTGATGGGAAGCAGATTGTTTACTTAAGCTTAAGCCAGCAACTCGGAAAACCGTGGAAAGCGTTTCTGATTTCAACGCAGGGCGGAACTCCCGAAGAGTTGCTCCCGGACGATACCACTGAGGGCGACCCAACGTGGTCTGCCGATGGGACGGGAATCGCATTCTCACATGGACTCCCGCACGGCCAGCGTGAGTCCGACATCAAAATCGTCGACCTGAAGACGGACCATGTCACAACCATTCCTGGATCGAACGGTAAGTGGAGCCCACGCTGGTCTCCTGACGGTCGCTAGCTGGCCGCCGTGGATCTGGAAATGACCCCCAAGCATCTCTTCCTTTTCGATTTTCAGACGGGAAAGTGGTCGGACTGGGCCACCGATTTCGAGAGCGTGATGTATCCTGCGTGGACCTCTGACAGCACATACGTACAGTATTTGTCTGCAACCAGTGTCAAACGGGTTAGACTCGGCGATCACCGGCCAAAGACTCTATTCAGCGTGAAAGAGTTCCAGCCATACATCGTCCCAGAATTTGGTCCCTGGACCGATAATGCGCCAGATAATTCACGTCTGTTCCTGCGCGACGTTAGCACCGAGGAGATCTACGCGCTCGATTTAGAACTCCCCTAGCTGCTGAAACTGATCGGATCCAGCGAAACTGCTGAGAGACCTAAATGTCAAGGCGAGCCGGCTTCGATGTTGGCAACCCGGGGAAAGTAGCAGATCATCGTGAGCTTCCGGCAAGAATGCGTGACCAAAAATTCTTGCTACTCACTCGGGATCGAGGTCGGGAATCAGCCGCTTCCGCCGAGCTTCCGCTTGAACGTATGAGGGCAAGGTACGAGCATCCACAATGAGCCCGTTGAACTCGACGAGCCATGGAACAGGGCTATCGGCCAGCAACTTCCGACGCGAGAATTCCGGATGGATCTGGTACAGCTTCAGAGAATCCCGAATCTGCTTCGCCTTATTGCTGAGAGTGCTCTTTGGGATACCGGTGAGGAGGCTAATCTGGTCCCCGGTCATAAAAATGTCTTGGGATGAGTCAAACAGGAAGTTAATGCTGCCTACCGTGTAGATCGCAGCAGCGGCCCAGATTCGGAGATCGCCGCGGGCCAGTGGCGAAGGACGTTTCCGTGCCAACTTGGTGATCAGCTTACGACATAGCTGTCCATATTCTGAATCGAGATGCTCCTCACAAAATGAGTCGGTTAGCTTAAAAATCTCCTGGCAATCGTGGCGTAATGATTCTGGAATGCTGAATGAATAGGTATTCATGCCTACCGACCTTTGCTCGCCTGTAGTCAATCGATTGTGATTCCTACCGCCGTGGTCCTGTATGTGGCTGTCGCCATCGTCGTTCTCCCTCCAAAACGCGCTCCATCGCGCGCTGACACTCCTTCGAACAGAACTTTTGTCGTGGTGACCTGGGTATGAATTGTTCGTAGCAACCGGGCCGGTCGCAAGAACGAATCGCTTGCGTAACACAACGATCGCCCGATCTGGCCTTCGTCTGGGACATTAATTACCCTCACCCACAAGCCCGGGAGTCGGTTTGCGCCAGGACCTCCTGGTAGTTCCACGGCATCCACTCCGCCGGGCTGGTTGCCAGTTCCTGGGCGTGGCGCTGCAACTCGATCAGGTAGTCGAAGGAGTTGGCGCCGCACAACTGGCAGGTGTGAATCAAGCTCATGAACAGGTCGCCCACCTCATTGCGTCCATGTCCGGGCGGTGCGGAAGCGTTGCTCTCCGCCTGGGTCCCGGGGCTAGCTTCCGAGTTTTCCGAGGTTCCAAGCACGGCGCTGGTCTTCTCCGTGTTGCGCCGCCGCACCAGCATCGCCGCCAGGGCATGCAATGCCTCCTTGAGCTTTTCGTACTCGTCCTGGCTCAACGGCGCTTGCCGTGCTCCCTCCAGCACCCGGTCCAGTTCGTCCAGGCTTACATCGATACGGCGTCTGGAGGTTTTCATCCTGCCCCCAAGAGCAGTTCGCGAAACTGCTTCGTCAAGGGATATCCCAGTACCTGTTTGATCGACCGGTTCGGCACGTAGCTGTTGGATTGCTTGCCCCGTCCCGTGGTCTTGCCCAACCACACCCAATTGGCCGCACGGTAACAGGTTCCGCGAAATCGTTCTGGATCCACGAACGTCTCCAAGTAATAAATCGGGTGCCCGTAGATTCGCTGCCAGTCGGCGGAGATCCGCGACGCCATCCCGCCCAAGATATGCGACGCCAGGTGCTGGACGGTTACCCATGGCAGAATCAGGAAACGTGGGTTATACGCGATGTAGCGGAGGTTGCGACGGCGTGCTTCTGCGCTCCAACCGATGAAGCAGTCGCGACTGCGCAGATGCCGTACGGCCGAGGACCACGCCAGGCAGGCAACCGGCCGCCCTCGCCCCCACACCAAGTACTTCAGGTGTTCTCCTGGCGGCTGCTCGTAACCGAGATAATGATGTTCCTCCACCAACCCGTTCCACAACGGTTCTTTCTCGGTGCGCCGCACCAGCTCGAACTCGAGTGGCTGGAGGTCGCGCAGACGGGTTTGCAGGGGCGTGGTATCAATCCGCGCCGGCTCTGGCCGGGCTCGGTGGGCCAGCGGGTTATGGCGCACGTAACTCACTGGCGGCAACTCGATCTGGCCAGCACGATACAGCATGAGCAACAGGCCGCGGCACACCAGGTCGCGCAACACACCATTGGTTTGACGCCACTGCCAGGCTTCACAGACCTTGGTCGATAGCGTGCGACGACTTTCCTGCGGGTGCTGCTCGATCAGTGTACGGATAAAAAGGACGTCTTCCTGGCTGATCTCCCGGCCCCGATATCTGAACTCGATCATCGACCAGCAGTATGAACTTGTTTTTCTTGGAACGCAAGGGGGGCGTGCTGGTTTTTTTGTTTTCTTGCCCTCTCTCGGCATCTGAGCGGCAGAGCGGTGTGGTTCTCGGCCAGGGGTGCGATGGAAACTCGAGAGTCCAGGGCCGTGAGGGCACGCTCGGGAACGCGATTCTTGCCCTACCGTCCCCTACCGTTTTTGGTGGGAATCGAGGCTCAGATGAGGCCAAAAAGGGCTGTTCGACTGATACGGAAGTTATTGATTGAGGCAGATTTCCCTGTAACACTGGAAAAAGCGGGTCGCCAAGAAATAAACTCCCCCTCCCGGCACCACTAAGTTATTGGGATACTTGCGATTAGTCGCCTTCCTTGTAGCGCCATACGGTCATAGGGTCGCCGTCACCACCCTCTGACGTGATGTAACGTGACGTGACGTGATGTCGACTCAAGTTGATTGATGCTCTGCTGGAGCCGACTCTAACTAGGCAAGGGCTTCGCCCTTGATATCCCTTGGGGATATGGAGCCAGAAGATCAGGAGCCAGAAGCCAAGATCGCCCGCACATAAGCGTTGAGCAGCTTGCTGGTTTCTTCCAAGTTGGCC
>Ga0307478_10000056_pt1 | contig 133427 bp, 107 predicted proteins | sample atmos_gasesECM4C_2_FD_203713 | JGI IMG/M metagenome (GOLD analysis project Ga0307478, IMG submission 203713) | Hardwood forest soil microbial communities from Morgan-Monroe State Forest, Indiana, United States - atmos_gasesECM4C_05 | ecosystem: Environmental > Terrestrial > Soil > Temperate...
CTGCTCGAACTGCTCAACGATGTGCAGGGCATGCAAATTGTGGTTGAAACAGCCGCCCCGCGCGCGCATCAACTCGTCGAGTTTGCGTTCGCCGGCGTGGCCAAACGGCGGATGGCCGATGTCATGGGCGAGAGCGAGGGCTTCGGCAAGCTCGGTGTTCAAGCCCAGCGTCGCCGCGACGGTGCGCGCAATCTGCGCGACCTCCAGCGTATGCGTTAGGCGATTGCGAAAATGGTCCGAATACCGCGTCGTAAAAACCTGCGTCTTGGCTTCCAGGCGGCGAAAAGCGCGGGAATGGATAATGCGATCGCGATCGCGCGCATAGTCGCTGCGGTAGGGATGAGGCTGTTCGGGATAGCGCCGGCCGCGGGACTCGGCCGCGCGCATCGCCCAGGGTGCTGGAGTGGAAACTGGTTCGATGAACCGCTCCGTCATATTCCGGCTAATCCGCGCGAACGCTCAAGCGCGGAGCGAATCAGGATTTCGGCGCAAGAATATCCAGGCCGCGATCGGCTTGATCCGCAATGGGAGTATCCGGGAAATCCTTCTTGATCTGTTGATAGATGCTGGCGGCCTCTTTAGGATTCGAATTGCGGAGAAGACCAGCAAGTTCAAGCTGCACGAGCGGCCGCGGCACCAGGGCGGTCTGCTGCTCCGCCAAAGCGCGGTACATCTTAATGGCTTCGTCGGTCTTGCCGGTGCGGGCGTAAATGGTGGCCATCTGGTACTGCGCCATGGCCGCGAGTTCCTTGTCGCTATAACCGCTGATCTTTTTTAATTGTTCGAGCGCCTGATTATGGCGTTCGAGGTCTTCGAGACCGAGCGCTTCATAGTAGCGCGCGAGCTTGCCGGGATTCGTCTTCGGATATTTGTCAGCAACCTTGGTGAATTTTTGCAAAGCATCCTGGATGCGCGTCTGCTCATCGGGATAGAAGGGCGCATTGGGTTCAGCCGGATCAGCAGCCGTGCCGATACGGCCCTGGTAGGCCTTCATGCCAATATCGAAAGCAGTGGACGCTTCCACGGTTTGGCGATCGATATAAAAACGCCAGCCGCCATAGCCGAGGGCCACGGCCAAAACGACAATCACGACGACGAGCGTGAACTGTCCGTGAGAGATAACGGCTTCGGCGCCGTGCTCGATGGTTTCCTTGATTTTGTCCTGCTTCAGCTCTTTGCGGGAAATGTGCTCGGACACAAAAGCTCTCCTGGGTGGTCTGGAACTTCTAATCGTAACACAACATTCCTATCGCCAGAGGTGGCGGAGATTGACTTTTCCGTCCGAAAGAGGCGCGGCACGCAACTCGGCCCCTCCGGATGGTGTTAGTTTTAGAGTATGCAGACATCTTGCATTCATTGCGGCACGGAACATTTGCTGAAGGATGGCGAGTTCGGGGGGCATACCAAAGTTCAGTTCAAGTGCTCGAAGTGCGGGAAGATCACAATCGTGGAGATCAAGCGGCGCGTGGATTCCACCGTGGTGATGACACCGCTTCCCTCGTTTGCCAGGGCCAACGCCACGAGTTCCAGCCTGCATTTGCCGCCGCCCGATCCCGGAATCCGGCTGCCGGAAACAGCAAAAGTCGTGCTCAGTATCCTGACGGGCCCTTCGAAAGGTGAGACGCACACCCTCAGCAAGGCGCGCGTCGTGCTGGGCCGCAAAGGAGCGGATATTCCCTTGAATGATCCGGAAATCTCGCGGCATCACTGTCTACTGGAAGTGCGAGATACGTACATTAATTTGAAGGACTTGGATTCCACCAACGGAACCTTCTACGACGAGGAGCGCGTGCGCGCGGCCATGCTGCAGGACGGCAGCGAGTTCCGAGTCGGCGTCAGCTTGATTCGCGTAAATTTCCAGCCGAAGTAGGCGGAGTTGGCCCGCTCCACGGAGCTGTCCAAGGTTCCCTTCTCAAGATTGCCTTTGTGAGATACTAGCGCCGATTCCAAAATTGTTCGGAGTCTGATGAACCGCCTTTCCGCCTGCCTGATTACGCTGAATGAGGAACACAACTTGCCGCGCGCGCTGGCTTCGCTTGCGGGAATCGCCGACGAAATTGTGGTGATGGATTGCGGAAGCCGGGATCGCACACAGGAAATTGCGCGCCAGCACGGAGCGAAAGTGATCACCAGAGCGTGGACCAATTTTGCCGAGCAGAAGAATGCCGCTGCGGCAGAGGCCGGCTACGATTGGATTCTGTCGCTGGATGCGGACGAAGAGTTGAGCCCCACACTGCGCAAGGCTTTGCTGGATTGGAAGCAAAAAGAACCAAGCCATACTGTTTATGAATTCGCGCGGCGAGCCTGGTACGTCGGAAGCAGGATCAACCACTCGGGCTGGTATCCAGATCGTCAGCGGCGTCTCTATCGGCGGGCGACGGCGCATTTTTCGGGGATCGTACATGAGTCATTGCAGTTCGAGGGCGAGCCGGGACGCCTCGACGGAGACTTGTTCCATTACACGATGGCCTCCTTTCTGGAACACCAGGAGAAGGTCGAGCGCTACACCACGCTGGCGGCCCAGCAAATGTACAAGGCCGGAAAACGCCGTTGGCGCGCGGCGATGTGGTTGGCCACACCTTGGAATTGGTTTAACGGCTACGTGCTACACCTCGGTCTTCTCGACGGCTCTCGGGGATGGGTGATCTCGCGGATGGCGGCCCGCAGCACCTGGCTGAAATTCAAGAAGCTAGGGAAGCTCGTGGAAACGGAACGGCATGCCGGGAGAGTTCGCACGCCGTGAGAATACTTTACGTCGATCTGGAGCGGGAATGGCGTGGCGGGCAAAGCCAGGCGCTGCTGACATTGCGTGGATTGCAAGAGCGCGGACAGGAGATCGAGCTGTTGGCGGCACGAAACTCGCCGCTTGCAAAAAGCGCCCTGGAAGCTGGAATCACAGTTCATGCCGTAGCGCGATTCGGCCTGCGCGCATGGGCTGCTCGCGCCGTGGGTAATTTGATCGCGCGCAACCGATTTGCTTTAGTGCACTTGAATGAACCGCACGCGCTGACAGCGGCATGGATGGCGCGGGCTCACAAAAGAGTTCCGCTCCTGCTGTCCCGTCGAATCGGATTCCCGCTTCGGAAAAACGTAGTGTCCGAAGCACGGTATAGGGCCGTCGAACGGTTCGTGGCGAACAGTAAAGAGGTGGCGCAAAGCCTGATCGATTCGGGCATCCCGGCAGAACGAATTTCGATCGTGAACGAAGGCGTGGAAATCTTCCCATGGCGAACTCCCGAGCAACGCCGGAGCGCGCGGAAGCGATGGGGAGTGCGAGAAAACAATTTCTTGTTTGGATGCGTCGGCGTTTTTGTGCCGGAAAAAGGGCAGCAGCACTTGGTCGAAGCACTGTCCCGAGTGAGAGAGCTCCATCCGGAAGCGCGGCTATTGCTGGCAGGCGATGGCGCGTGCCGTGCGGAGCTGGAAACACTCGCAAGACGACTCGGTCAAGCCGAAGCCGTGCTTTTCCCCGGATTCGTGAAAGACGTCAAGCAGGTGTACGCGGCGCTCGATGCGTTTGTATTTCCCTCGGAGTTCGAAGGCTTGGGAACCGCATTGCAGGCAGCCATGGCCGCGGGATTGCCCTGCATATCGACGAAGCGTGGGGCCTTACGCGAAGTCGTGGACGAGGAACGAACTGCGCTAGTCGCCAAACCAAGTGGCCAGGAGTTTGCCGTCATGATGTTGCGGCTGATCGATGATGAAGCGCTCCGAAAGAGTCTCGGCGAAGCGGGCCGTCGCGAAGTGGAGCAGCGGTTCTCGGCGGGACTCATGGTCGAAAATACGATTCGTGTTTACGAGGATGTACTGCGGAAAACAAAAGAGCTGGAGGGCAGTTGAGGCTCTTCCGTGGAGAACCATGGGCATAAAAGCCTGAAGCGCTTGGCGGCTTCTTGATCCGCCAAGCGCTTCAGGCCTTCTTAAAACTTTTGCGCAAGTTAACTGCCTTCTTTTTTTCCAGCGTTTCCCTCCTTCCGCTCGCCGTTTTACGTCGAGCTATCTTGGGGATTGAACAACCCATCGCCCCTTTGGCTCGAGGAACTCAACGCCAATAGCAAAGCCGTCGCCTTGCAATGGTTGGCAGTAAGCCACCCGGGCCGAGGAGCGAAACTCTCCAGTGCGCGAGGCGAAAACCAAAGGTTCGCCTTGTTCCCAGCGGCGTATACTTACCACCCGAGCGCCACGCGCACTGACATTCTCAGTAAAAGTCGATTCCGAACCAGGCGCTAGACGATGGCCGTCAATGAGAACGGGAATTTCCATCGGGATACGTCGTTCGGCTCGGTGAAACACAAATTTCTTCCTGTGAGTGGGCATCGTTTATTCCTCCTCACAGGCACGCGGCAATGCGCGTGAGATTTTGAACGCTGCTCCGGCCGCCATGGTGCTTCATGGCGTAGAGCGCACGGTCGGCGGCGCCAAGAAGTTTCTCTGGCGTATCGCCATCCTGCGGGAAAGCAGCAACTCCCGCACTGACAGACAGTGCCGGGTGCTCCGGCTCGGCGGAGAGACGCTCGCGGATTCTAGAGACGACGCGCGAAGAGAGGTCCTTGCCGGCTTCCGGCAGGACCAAGGCAAATTCGTCGCCGCCGTATCGCGCGGCTGTGTCAATCGCGCGGGAATGATTGCGGAGAATTTTGCCGATGCGCACCAGGGCGCGGCTGCCGGTCAAATGGCCATACTGATCGTTGATGATTTTGAGGCCGTCCATATCGAACAGCACGACGCTGAAAGGACGCAGCGTGCGGCGAGAGCGGTCCAGTTCCGCTTCGAGAACACTGATGAGGCGGCGGTAATTCGCCAGTCCCGTAAGCGAATCGGTGACCGCCATCGAGCGCACTTGTTCGAAAAGGCGCGCCTGGTCCAGCAACGCGCCCGAAAGCATGACGACATAGCTGAACGTCTTGCTCAGTTCCGCGAGAAAAAATGGGCCATCAAAAAGCTGCCGCGAAAATGCCGCGGAAAGGTGGCATACGACGTTGAGCGAGGCTACCATGACGAGACAATGGTCGAAAAGATTTGCGTAACCCTTTTTATCCTTGTCACTCTTGAGTCGCTGGCGAAAGCACACCGCCGCGATGAAAAACAGCGCCGCTGGAAGCAGATCCCAAGGGCGCGAAAGCCAATTGGCAGCGTGCGCCACCGGTGCGGCCGGGGCGGCAAGAAACGCGGCACTCGTCAAGTAGGCAGCCAAGGCCACGACCAGCAACGCGGCAGCGGTTTCCTTGCTGGGTTGACGCGCAGTGGGCATGTAACGCTCGACGGCGATGGCAGCAAGCAACAAAACGGCAAGCAAGGTGCGGCTGACCATCCAGCCCATGGGGATGCGGGAAAGCGCCAGGGCGCCGGAAACCAGCGAGTCGTTTAAGCCAAAGCAGCCGACGGTTTCAATGATTCCAGATAAGACAAATGCGAAGGACAGGATTAAGGCCGTGCGGTCGTGTGTGCCGCGGAAACGAACCAAGGCAATCGCGGCATAGAAAAAGCTCAGCAAAGTGCCGCCAACTTCCAGATACAAATAGCCTTGCGAGGAACCCGCAGCGCTGACTTGCCGGAGGAAGAAGACAATAGCGACGAAGAGGGCTACGGATGCGGCGGCCGAGGCGACCAGAGCCTGCTTACGGAAATTCCGCGCTGAGACCGAATCACGGTCACTGCGGAGAAACCCGGCCATTTTGCCCCAACTACCCACAAAATCCCCCAAATACCTAAGAAAAACTGCCAACTACCAAGGACTGCAAGTTTGTGACCTTTTCTGGCTGAAAAATCACCTGACTGTATTATAGTGAAAATAAATGAGTTACTTTGCGACAGGGAGAACGGAGGAATTGGGTGGAGGAAGGCGAGACGCGAGAAGGGACTACAAATTCGCTTATTGGGACGCTATCATTTTTGTTTCGTTAGAGTTAACGGGCGGAAGGGCAGTATCACACAGAAAATCGAAACTGTCTCAGCCTGAGACAGTCTCAACATTTGGCGCAGTTCTGCCAGCGATGTCCCGAACCGGCACCTGGTTAGAGCTTGGGCATTGGGGGCGGGAGCTCTCTAGCAGCCACGCTATCTAGGAATCCACAGGTCTTATGCGAACCGTCGCAAAACGGCTTGTTGGCGGAATGGCCGCAGCGGCAGAGCGAGATGATCGTCCGGCCAGCCAAACCGTAGGGCCTTCCTTCGGGGTCGACGATCTCAAATTCGCCTTCGATGCGGATAGAACCGTTGTGATTGACAGTTATTTTTGTGACCGGCATTGTCTCTCCTGAGCGGCAGACAGTATGCCGATACTCTAGCGCGACGACAAGTCATAAATGTCGCTCCCCTACACCCCAGGGCATTTGTACGAATATCAAAAGAAAAGACTTACAAAAATTGTATCTCGTAAACAGCTGATAGCAAAGGGGATGTTTCTCGGTTGAGCAACAGCAGGCCAAGCGAAAAGCAAGGTGCCGGAAAAAGGAAAAGCGGGAGCAAGCTCCCGCATTCCCAAACGCAGTTATCTACGGATTTTTTTGACCCTGTCAAGGCGAGACTTGGCGGCCGTTGGCCGGACACCGCTCGGAGACAGTTCAGTACTTCGGAACGGACGGATCGACCTCGTCGGACCAGGCCAGGATGCCGCCTTTCAGGTTGAGGATTTTGCGGAAGCCGGCTTTACGCAGAAAGTCCACGGCTTCGGCGGAACGTTTCCCGCTGCGGCAGTGGGCCACCATCTCGCGCGAGGAATCCAGTTCATGGACGCGCCGGGTCAGCTCCCCGAGCGGGAGAAGATGGCCCTGGAGATTGCAGATCTGGTACTCGTGGGGTTCGCGCACATCCAGAATGAAAAGATCATCTCCGCGATCGAGCCTGGCTTTCAATTCGCGGGGAGTAATTTCCGGCACTTGCAGGGATGGGCCGGGAGCTTCCTCCCCACGCACGCCGCAGAATTCGTAGTAGTCGATCAGCTTGGTGATGGTGGGATGCGCACCGCAGACCGGGCAGTTAGGATTCTTGCGCAGTTTGAGTTCTCGGAACTTCATTCCGAGGGCGTCGAACAAAAGCAAGCGTCCGATGAGATGGTCGCCGCGGCCGAGAATCAGCTTGATGGTTTCCATCGCTTGGATGGAGCCGACGATTCCGGGCAGAACGCCGAGGACGCCGCCTTCGGCGCAAGACGGGACTAGTCCCGGCGGGGGCGGTTCGGGATACAGGCAGCGATAGCACGGACCATCGGGCAGGCCGAAAACAGTGGCTTGCCCTTCAAAGCGGAAAATCGAGCCGTAAACGTTGGGCTTGCCGAGAAGAATACAAGCGTCGTTAACGAGATAGCGGGTGGGGAAATTGTCTGTGCCATCGACGATGATGTCAAAGTCCTTGAAAAGATCGAGCGCATTGGAGCTGGTGAGCTGCGTTTCGAACGACTGGATCTGGATGTCTGGGTTGAGATTGGAAAGGCGCGCGCGAGCGGCTTCACTCTTGGGCTTGCCGACGTCGCTGGTACCGAACGTGACTTGGCGCTGAAGATTGGTGAAGTCCACGACGTCGAAGTCCACCAAACCGAGTTTGCCGACGCCGGCAGCGGCAAGATATAAGCCCAGCGGGGCGCCCAGCCCGCCCGTGCCGATGAGCAGCACCTTGGCATTCTTCAGCTTGAGCTGCCCCTCCATGCCGACTTCCGGCATGATGAGGTGGCGGCTGTAGCGCAGGATTTCCTCATTCGAAAGGCTCGCGGCCGGCTTTGCGCCCGTCTCCGGCTGTGTGGTGGTGGCCATGGTGTTTCCTTGCTCCTCGAACATCCTATTCCATTATCGCTCATGAAACCCAAAAGCGGATTCCTCGCTTCGCTCGGAATGACAAGATTTTAGATACCACCTCGTGCGATCGAGGGAAGGCCGCCTGCGATCGAGGGAATGATGCTGATGGTGTCGCCGTCCTTGGTGGGCGTGTTCTCTTTCGCCAGGTAGCGAATGTCTTCGTCGTTCACATAAACGTTGATGAAACTGCGCAGCTTGCCTTCTTCCGTATAAAGATGTTTGCGCAGTTCAGCAAATTCGCTAGTGAGACGGCCCAGGGCTTCGCCGACAGTGCGGGCATTAAATTCGGCGGAGTCGCGCTTGCCTGCGTAGGGGCGCAGGGGCGAGGGGATCATTACTTTCACGGGCATTTCATTTCTCCGAAAATTCTGAAGAAAAAGCACCGGTCTAAAGACCGGTCACTACAAATTCTAAACCGCGGCATTCTAAACTGCGGCGCGGTGGCGAATTTCGATTCCTTCTGGTGAAAACTCCGCACGGTCGTCGTTCAAACGCCAGGAAGTCATGTCCTGAGGCGCGCCGTTTTGCACGCTGACGATGATGTAGCTGTACCAGGGCCAGGCGTGATCGCGGTCGTACTCGCTGGGCCGCGCCGGATGGTCGGGGTGCGAATGATACCATCCGACGACTTCGAGGCCTTGCTCGCGCGCCGCCTTCTCGGCTGTCAAAACGTCCTCGGCAGTTACCGAAAAACGGTTGCGCGGCGAATCGTCGCGGCGATTGACGAGCGGGAAAAGTCCCAGGATCTCGCGCGATGCGCTGAGCGCATCCTCTCTGCGATCACCCTCAAGGATGGCGTTCGAATCGCGCCCGAGCAGGGCGCCGCAGCATTCGTGCGGATACGTTTCCGCGCCGTGGGAGCGGATCTTTTCCGCGAGATGCCCGCTGATCCAAAGTGCTGTCGCCTCGGCCATGGCTATTCCTCGTCCCAGAAACGCTCGTTCAGGTATTTCGACGCGGAATCCGCGAAAACGGTGACGATAACCGCGTTGGCCCCCTTCGGAATGTCCGCCGCAACCTGGAAACAGCCTAGTAGTGCGGCGGCGGCGCTGGGGCTGACGAGCAAGCCTTCTTCGCGCGCGAGGCGCTTTACCAGCCGGTAGGCTTTCTCCGTGGAAACCGGGAAGTTTTCCTCGGCGAGGGTGTCGTCGTAAATCGCCGGGCGAATGGCGGTGGGCATGTGCTTCCAACCTTCCAGGCCGTGGAAGGAAGCGTCGGGCTGCAGGCTCACACAGCGAATCGCGGGATTGAGTTCTTTGAGGCGGCGCGTTGTTCCGACGAAAGTGCCGCTGGTACCGAGCCCGGCGACAAAATGCGTAATGCGGCCGGAGGTTTGCTGCCAAATTTCGTTGGCGGTGGTGCGATAGTGCGCTTGCCAATTTGCTGGGTTGCTGTACTGGTCCGGGTAGAAATATTTCTCGGGATTGGCGGCGACGATTTCGTGGACCCTGCGAATCGCGCCATCGGTGCCTTCGTCACCGGGAGTGATGACGAGTTCAGCGCCGAGGGCTGAGAGGATGCGCTTGCGTTCGTGCGAAGCGCTGTCGGGCAAGCAAAGCTGCACGGGAAAACCGAGGGCGGCGGCAACCATGGCGTAAGCAATGCCGGTGTTGCCGCTGGTGGCGTCAATGATGGTTTTGCCCGGTCGCAGGGCGCCGCTGGCGAGGCCAGCTTGAATCATACTCAGGGCCGGACGGTCTTTAACAGAGCCGCCCGGGTTAAACCATTCGGCCTTGGCGCAAAATTCGACGTTTGGGAATTCCTGGCCGACGCGCTCTAGGCGCAGCAAGGGCGTGTTGCCAATACGGTCCAATAGGGATTCTCCCACATGGGCTGGCTGAGGACCTCCCTGACCCGCTGATTCGCGGGGAGTTGCGGCGATGTGGCCTACGATAGCCATGTGCGTCGTTTTCAGAATCTCCTGCCGGGCCAAAAGGGTGCTCGATATCAGACCATTTTACTCCGAATTGGATGCGGGAGACTAGCGCGGAGATATAGGAGCGATTTTTGGGGAGACCATGAGCCTAGCTGAGAGGCACCGTGAGGGGGACGGCGGTGTGCGAAGAAACAATTCGGGCCGCATTGGCGGCCCGAATCCCCGTGTTGCAATGTTTTCGTTTTCTAAGCGTTAGAAGTTCAGATGCAAGCCCAGCTGGAAGAATCGCGGGCTGCCGACCGCGTGCTGAATCACTCCCAAGCTGCTCTCGGGTGAAATCGTAGGTAGACCGATCATTGATCGTACGGTTCGAACATGAACGAGCCGAACAGGTCGTCCTGGTAAATGTACATGTTGGTCCCTTGCCCAAACGCAGTCGGCAACTGAAGTGCCGTGCAGGTGACGGGATCAAAAGCATTCGAAGGACCGGAGACTCTAATGCCGGCCCCGAGTCAAGACCGTACCTGCAGATTGCCGCTGTTAAAAGGTGAGGTGCAGAGCCATCTGAATCAAGCGTGGACTGCCGAGTGTACCCTGAATGAATCCAGCTCCAAAGGGAGCGGTCTTGTCCCCGAAAGCCGTTGCCGAGGGCGGCACAGCTGGAATCGTGCCCTGCCATTGGCACCCGTTTGCGGGACTGGTTTGTAGATTGGGGCCGAAACATGGATCCAAGCTGATGTTATTACTCGGCGCGTCAAAGCTCGGGTGGTTGAAGATGTTGAAGAATTGTGCATCATAACGCAGGGTGAAGCGCTCGTTCAGCTTAAAAAGCTTGAAAACGCTGAAATCGAAACGGGCCTGGAATGGTCCCCGGAACGCGTTGCGGCCGGCGCTGGCATAGCCGGTCTCCGAAAAATCGCAAGCGGCGAGGGGATTGCCGGGTTCGTCCGTAGTCGGACCGCAGGGAGGCACACCGTTGGTGCCGGGCGCGTTCACGTTGATGCCGAACGCGGCGCCATTGAGCACCGGGTTGCCGGCATTTACCCCGGTTGTTCCTTGAAGCAGGGTATTCTTGGGCGACCCGTTGAGTAAAGGATTGGTGATGAAGTCGTCGCCCGCACCGAAGAACTGGCTTGCGACGGTGCCTGAAAAATCATAGACGCTGTAGGGCAGACCGCTCTCTGCGATTGTGACTCCCGTGAAACCCCAGCCATTTGCTACGTGCTTCAAGAATCCCTGGGATTTTGTGAGATCAGGAATCTGATACGTGTAGTTAATGGTGAAAACATGAGTGCGGTCGAAACCGGCGCTTCCATACGCGCTTCTGGGATTGAGCGGATTGTTACCATTGAAGAAGAGCCCCTCCGAGAGGCCGCTGCCTTCATCCAGTGTGTGGGACCAAGTATAGGATGCGTTAACGGTGAGACCGTGGCTCAGTCGCTTCTTCACACTGACCTGGAGGGCGTGATAGTTTGAGATTCCTTCGGCTTCCCAGAAGTCGGAGTTCGGGTTATAGCCTATGAAAGGCACGCGAAGGGCGGTATTACCGTCGGCGCCGGTGAATTCACCGATGGTGGTGGCCACCTGCTCCGTTTGAAGCGTACCGGACCCTCCATCCGCGTCCGTGGCCTGATACCCGTAAGAATAGATTTGGCCGTGAATGGGATTCGTCGGAGTGGCGATCCCCGGTTGGTTAAATGGGATGGGGAGAAGTTCGTGTTGTCCGTGATTGCCAACGTAGCCAACATCAATGAGGAGCGTATTGTACGGCTGCCACTGCACGTCTAGGGTCCAGTTCTCCGAATATGGCAGCTTGTTTCTGGGATCGTAGCCTCCAAAGAGAAACGCGAACAACGGTGTTCCTGTGGGCGTGCAGGTCGGCGTTACGGGTTCGACGCAGCCGCTCAATCCCGCTTGATTATGAACAAGCGCCTGGACCCCGGAGAGATTGTTGGGAGGAGGAGGGGGCGCAGTCGTGCCGAATGGATTGTTGCTGAGGCAATGAACGCCGGCACAAGAGGCGTTGAACGGAACGGTGAACGGTTGCTCAGTGGTGACACCAAAAGGCCCGCTGATGCCGAGTCCCGCGCTAGCTGAGAATTCGGTGAAGAATTCGCCGCGGTCCGCGTACAGACCGTAACCGGCGCGAACCACCAGATTTTTGACGAAGTGAGGAGTCCACGCTACTCCGATGCGTGGCTCGAAAATCCATTGCCGCCCGGTGAGGGTTGAACTGTTGTTGGCACAGAAGACCGACTTAGTTGCGCAGAACTTCTTGTTATTGCCAGCGATAACCAGCCCGATGTCGCTGATTGTGTCCGTAGCGAGATCGTACGAATAGTTCTTCGGGTAGAAATTGGTAAGAAGCCCATTCTTCTCCGAAAGCGGGCCGTCCCAGTCCCAACGTAGACCACCGGTTATCGTCAAATTGGATTTAAGTTTGAAATTGTCCTGAACGAACAGGCCGGTTTGTTTTGCGCGAAAGTAGCGGTTGGTCTCGCCGTTCAAGAACTGCCCTCCGCCGTTTCTTCCGCCAATATTTCCGGTCAAGAAGTTCGCGAAATTTCTGAAGGTGAAGGTGGCTACTTGGTTTTCGCGGTTGATTACGTTCAGTTGGCCATAGTCGCCGCTGAATCCAAACGAGATGGTGTGGCGTCCCACGCTCCAGTTGTAGTTTGTCCCTGCCTGAAAATGATTTTGAAAGACCCCGGCATTTGCAAAATTGTTGGCGGGGCCGATGCGCAGCCCGTTGAAATTTCCCGAACCCGCGTTGCTAATGCTGAAGCCGGGAAAAAACTTACTGCCGAGGAGATTGATATTCAAATCGCCGGGTGTAAGTTGTTGGGTGGTACTAGCATTGGCAATCTGACGGATGAATCCGATTCTCTGCTCCCAAGTGGTATTGGAAGTCAAGCTAGTGGTGTTGTCGAGCGAAAACACCTGGCTGCCTGCGTGCAGCGTCTGTGGAAAACCGAGAACCTGACTCACTGCAAACGGACTGGTAGAAGGATCATTCTGAAAGTAGTATTTCGCCGCGAGTCGATCCTTCGTGCTGAACAGGTAGTCTATATTCCCGTTGACTTGATCCGCACTGAAAGTGCTTGGAGGTCCGATGTCTGGGGCGTTGCCACCCAAACTGTTGATCTGGGCCGAAGTTAGCGTCGGGTCGGCGGAGGGGACCATGAACTTACCGTTGGGCCCTTTGGCATTCAGGATGGCCAGCGCAACGCTATCCACATTGGCAACTGGGACTCCAGCGAGCGCGGCGAGCGTCGTAGCGCTTCGATCGTCTGTAAGACCCGTCGGCACGTTGGCAAACTCCGTCGAGCCGTTGGTTGCATCTGTGATCCTCTGTCCCTGGTAGGAACCAAAGAAAAAGAGTTTGTTTTGCTTTACAGGCCCGCCGAGAGTGGCCCCAAAGGTGTTGCGGTGGAGCGGCGGGCGTGGAATTGACGCGGCATTGAGGAAGAACTGATTGGCATCCCAGCCTGACGTCTGGTGGTATTCATAGACGTTGCCATGAAGATTGTTGCTACCAGACTTTGTCGCGACAGCGATATGAGCCCCGCTATTCGCTCCCTGCGAAACATCGTACATGGAGGTGTTCACGTGGATTTCTTCGATGGTTTCCGGCGGAGGCGCGGGCATGCCCTGGCCGATGGCGTCAAAAACAGAAGTGTTGGTTTGAATCTGGCCACCGGCCAGAAATTGCTCGTTTGTGTTGAGCACGAATCGGCTCTCGCCAATCGCGCTAGCAGACAGGCCGTTGAACAAATTGTTCGATTCCACTGCATTGAATGAAAAGCTGTTACTGGTATCCCGCTGACCGTTGGCAAAGATGTCCTGGTTCCCCAAACCGGCGTTCGTACCTGCGCCTGACAAAAGATCCGCATTGACGCCAGGAGCCAAAAGTGAGAGCTGCGTGAAGCTGCCGGTTCCAAGAGGGATATTTTCGATAATTTCGCTTCCTAGCGTGTAGCCGTTGGTAGTGTCTACCTGATTCAGCAATGGAGTGGCACTGACAGTGACCGTTGCGGATACTGCTCCGGGCTGCAAAGAGACGTTTACAGTTGTCGTGCGATTGCCCTGCACGAGGATTTGCGAATGGACCTCGGTTTTGAAGCCGTCCTTTGAAAAAGTCACAGAATAGGTGCCGATCGGCAAATCGACGACGCTGAAAGATCCATCTGATTTCGTAGTCGCTGTTTGTTCTAAACCAGTGGCCGCGTTGTGAATCTTTACGGTTGCATTCTGGACCACGGCGCTGGAACTATCTGTGACCGTGCCATTGATCGAGCCTAGAGTTTGCTGCGCCTGGGCAGTTGTGGCAAACAAGCAAAGTTGAACGAGAAAAACCACCCCGAGCCGATACACTTTTAGCATTACGTACACCCCTTCTCTCAAGATATGGCGCGACCATTGCCACGGCTTTATCACATCTTTAGGGCAAAAATCGAGTGCTGCCCTGTGGATAACCCCAGAAGACCCCGGCAAGCTGACGAGAGTGTGCCGAGAAGATGAATACAAGTAAAATCGGAAATTACAATGCGATGAATCCGCTTTAGGAGGTCATCGCGGACGATGCGCGCGCTCGGCATGGGAGGAAAAGGGCAACGAGAGCATTGGCTGGCGCACAGGTGGCAGTGCGCCTTTACAGAAGCGCGGGCATTCATTACTCTGAACAGACTATGTGGAATGTCGAAGAGAAGTTCTCACCGAGAGCGATTGAAAGTCTCGCGGCGCTGGGATTTGCCGTAGGCAGCACGCGCGGGGTGGTGCGCGTCGAAAAATACGGCTGCGGCGCGGAGTTCAGAAAAGGCGCCGATGATCTGTACCAGATGACGATTATTCCCACCATCATGCTGAAAGGCCAGTTCACGCGGCTGTGGGACGCCGGGTATCAAAAGTTCTTGCTTACTGACGACGGACTGAAATTGCCGGCGCTGGCGACGCATCTGCAGAACTTGCGGAAGTTCAACGAAGAATTGCGCACGGCGCTGGGCGTGCCGACGTTTTACAACGAAGCGCTTGGTTCCGTCAGCCAGGTCAGCGTGTACGACCGCGTCAAAGGGCGCAAAGGCGCGGTGCCGGACGAAACCGTGGGCGTACATGAGGCCGGCGGCGGCCACTAGGATCCCTGAATTTTCAGCTGCAAATTTTCAAATTGAAGTTCGTTCTTCCCTGGCACTCTGAAGCTGCCGCCGGAACAGCGCCAGGTCCACGCGATGCTTGGCGGCTTTCTTCGGGCCGATGAAAATCACAGGAATATCCCAGCCGTAGCGCTCCTTCAGGACCGGATCGTTATCAATGTTGACTTCGCGCAGGGTTGCGCCGAATTCCCGCAAAAGCGGGGCGATGGCAGACTTGGCTTCGTCGCAAAGGTGGCATCCCGGGCGGGTGTAGAGCGTGACTTCGCGGGGGCCGGAAGCGGCCAGGCGTTCGTCTTCGGGATGGACGTTCATCGTTGGGGGTCGAAGACGCATCTTACCGGGGAGCAGGCGCCATTGGGAAGAACGAGGCATAATAACAAAGCGGCCTTTGCGAATAAGTATAAGAGAAGAGACCAACGAAAATGGGAAGAGTCGTAGCGTTGATGGATGATTTGTTCTTCCAGATGAAACTGGCGGAAACCGCCAAGCATCTCGGCGTGGAAGTGAAGGTGGCGACCAGTGGCGAGGCCTTTGCGGGACTGCTGGCGAGCCAGCCGAAACTCGTCATCGTGGACTTGAACGCGCGCAGCCAGCCGCTCGCGGCGATTGCGAAGTTGCGGCAGACGACCAAGGGAGTCCGCGTGGTCGGCTTCCTGTCTCACGTGCAAACGGAGCTGGCCGCTCAGGCACAGGCGGCGGGATGCGATGAAGTTCTGCCGCGCTCGAGTTTCACCCAAAATCTGGCGGCGATTTTGAGCGTGGCAAAGGATTGACGTGAAATCTGGGAAATCGAACATGCCGCGGCAAGTTTTCTTTCTGAGCTGCACTCTTCTGGCCGCCGCGGCGAACATCTGGGCGCAACAATCCAGTTCGAGACCCAGCGAAAGTTCTGCGAGCGCACCGCTCGAAACGACCAGTAGTGGCGGACCTATTGCCGCGCTGAAAGCCGTGCTCACCGCGGCTTGCTCTCAGAATCAGAGCGAATTTGTTCATTTTCTGACCGCTCGCAACAAAGAAGCGTTTTCACGGATGTCACCGCCGGCACGCGTCGCGCTGATGAAGCGCTTCGTGCTTCTGAATGAACCGGGCAAACCTTCGTCAGCCGCGAATCCCTCCGGGCGCCCTATTGTTCGCTGCCAGACTCCGGACGTCACTACCGAGACGCAGATTGGCGGCGCCGAACTGCGCGACAATATTGCATTTCTTCCCATGGAGCTTCGCAACGCCACCGATTCCACGGGGGAAGACGTCCACCAGGTCACCATGGGGTTCGTGCGCGAGGATGGGGAATGGAAATTGCTCTCGCTGGGCCTGCTGCTCCTGGATCTTCCCGCTCTGGAAGTGGAATGGGATGCCGAGCAGATAGAAGCGACGGAGCAGAGCGCCATCGAGTCTTTGCACAAGGTTGCCAGCGCTGTCGAAGCCTACCGCAACAAGTACTTGCGCCTGCCCGAATCTCTGGCGAACCTGGGCCAGCCCCTTCACGGCGCGGCAAATGGCGAAGCCGCGGGACTGCTCGATTCCGATCTCGCCAATGGCATGAAAAACGGGTACAACCTTCGCTACGCGATACTCGGAGCTAGCACCCTCGGCGCCCCTGCAAAATACGAGTTGTCGGCAACTCCTGCGCAATATGGACGCACCGGACGGCGCTCGTTCTTCCGCGATTCGAATGGCGTAGTGCACGCCGCCGACCGCCATGGCGCGGTGGGCAGCGAGACAGACCCCAAAGTTGAGTAGAACTCTTTCCAGACTTGCCCTCGAACGCTTGAAACGACACGACTGTCTTTCTGCTGCTCTGATTCGCCATGAATCGGCACAAAAAGGGCGGGGCCCTCTCACCTTCCTCGGTTTGTGCCGGGCAAGACTTGGCGCTACTATCGTGCGACTCACTATGCCGCATCGAGCGCCACCGCGATTCCCTTTTCTTCTGATGGCACTTTTTCTACTCAGGCCCGGCCTAGCGGCGGGCCAAGCGCAGAGTAATTTCACTTATGGGCCGCTTCCGGTCTTCGAGCTACACAGCGGCTTCTGGATCAATCTTCACCATACGCTGTATCACGAAGCAAAGCTGCGAACTGCCAACGCAGGATCAGGAGACAAGAGCGGCAAGACTCCTGGACCAAATCAGAACGCCGCCCCGGAAATGAAACCCCCTCTCTCCCCCGCGGAAAAACACATCTGGGACGATGCCGCCGCCTACTATGCCGCGAACTACGCGGCCAAGGACCTGCACTTTTCCACCGAGCTCATTCAGTTGAAGGACCAACTCGGCGATTTCGAGGATTGCGATGAACTCTCCGGAAAAAAGCGAAAATTCTGCGACGCAGGATTACCCGCGAAGCTGACGCAGGTTCTGGAAGCTGCCGCACCCATCTATCGCGAGCACCTCTGGCCAGAGCACGACCGGGCTAACCGCCGCTGGATTATGCGCGTCGCCCCGCTGGTGCGTGAACAGGGCGTGGGCTTATCGGAACGGCTTGCGGACATCTACCAGACGCGCTGGCCGCGCGCAAAAATCCGCGTCGATCTCACGGGCTATGCCGACAGGAGCGGCGCCTACACGACTGCCGATCCTTTGCGAGTTACCATCTCGAGCCTGGACCCGCGCAATCAGGGTGCAGCGGCCCTGGAAGTTCTTTTCCATGAAGGTTCGCACGGCATCGCCGAGTCCGTGCAGGCCGCCATCATTCGCGAGTGCCACCAGCGCGACAAAGCCATTCCTCGCGACCTCTGGCAGGCTCTGGTTTTCTACACCACCGGGGAAGTGCTCCGTCCGGTGCTGGGCTCTTCCGGTGCGGCAGCGGGCGACAAGGATGGCAGCGTACCCGGCGGCGGCTACACTCCTTACGCCTTGCGCGAAGGCCTCTATCAGCGCGGATGGAACGATTATTTCAAGTTACTGCAAAGGTTCTGGCAACCTTACCTTGACGGCACGGCTTCCTTCGACGACGCCATCGCCCGCATGGTTTCTTCGCTGTAGCCTGCGTGATTTGCTCCTCCTGCGCCCGCTCCTCCCAATTGTTCGCGGGACGCTGATATGCTAGTCTTTCACTTGCAAGATTGCCCGGCCCGGCGCCACGCAAGCCCCTGCGACGCGCACGTTTTCTTCCGTTCGTCCCCGAAAGGCCCTTCCTTGGCAGGAAAGTCTCTCTGGGAAGAACCAAAGCCTGGGGGAGGTATTCGCTTCGAGGTCGCATCCTTCAATGACCCGGCCAAGCCGGGTTGCCGTAGAAAAGGAAACGGACAAGCCCATGCCCGGCCAACAAACAGCTTCGAGGACCGAGAAAGAACCGGTCGAAATCAAGCTGGCGCACTCCCCGGATTCCGATGATGCCTTCATGTTTTACGCCCTGGCCACTCACAAGCTGGCCACGCCCGGCTATAAGTACACGCACAACCTCGCAGATATCCAGTCACTGAACGAAGCCGCACTCAAAGAAACCTACGACGTTACCGCCATCAGTTTTGCCGCCTATCCCGCACTCCGCGAGAAATATATCTTGCTCGATTGCGGCGCCAGTTTCGGCGAAGGCTATGGCCCGATTGTCGTGTCCACGAAGTCCAGAAAACCGACCGAGCTCGCGGGAAAACGTATCGCCGTGCCGGGGCTAAAGACCTCCGCCTATCTCACGCTTAAACTCTACGAGCCGAATTTTGAACCCGTGGTGCTGCCTTTCGACAAAATCATCGACGCCGTTCAAAAGGAAGTGGTCGAAGCCGGCCTCCTCATTCACGAAGGTCAGCTATTTTTTCCCAAAATGGGTTTGCATCGCATCATCGACCTAGGTATCTGGTGGCAGGAACTGACCGGTTTGCCGCTGCCACTCGGTGGAAACGCAGTGCGCCGCGCACTCGGAGTGCAACTTGGCCGGCAAATCTCCAAGACGATACGCGACAGCGTTTCCTACGGTCTCGAACACCGCGAAGAAGCCTTAAACTACGCCATGCAATTCGCCCGCGAGATGGACACCGAGCTGGCCGACAAGTTTGTCGGCATGTACGTGAACAAATGGACGCTCGGCTATGGCGAAAAGGGCAGGCAGGCCGTGAAAGAACTGATCGTGCGCGGGACCCAAGCCGGGCTTCTTCCGGGCCCGCCGGACGTTGAGTTTCTAAACGAATCCTAAGATTCTCGTCGAGGAACTAGCCTTCGCGTTTCCCTTCCTGCTCTCCGCTCCGCCTTGACGCTTTTCGGTGAATCCCTTAGTGTCTTTAAACTGCCATGAGAATGCGAAATATGCTCGGTCGGAGCTGTGTTCGTCCTGACCTCGCCGCAGCTTCGCGGGCATACAAGAGCCCATCACGGCCCAGCCGTGGGATACTAGCGAAAGAGATATTCTCGACAAGATGATCGAAAGACTACTCTCGACGTACTTGTTCGTATCAAGGAAACTGACGCCGGAACTGCTTAGTCAAATTGCCGGCGCCAGATTCAAAGGCCTCGAGATTTTTTGCACGCGCAGCCACTTCGAATACTCCATGAAGCCGGAAGTTCGCGCCATGGCTGACGCACTCGAAGCGCATCATTTGCAACTCGTCTCGCTGCACGCCCCTACCAGCCGCGACATCAGCGCCATGCGCGAAAGCGGCATGCCTCTATCCATTTGCGAGGTCGAACGCGTCCGGCGCATCGAAGCCATGGACGAACTGAAGCGCGTCATTGACGTCGCCGACGATCTGCCCTACTCGCGCCTTATTCTGCACATGGGCAGCACCCGCGAAACCGCTGATCCTCGCAAACGCGACGCCGCTTTCAGCACGCTTGAACATCTCATCCTTCATGCCCATCATGCCGGCGTCACCATTTGTATTGAAAACACGACCAGCGAAATGGGCAATCCGGATTATTTGCGGGCTTTCGTGGATGAAACGCGCCTAACCGGATTGCGTTTTAACTTTGACATTGGCCACGCGCAGCTCTCTGATTTCCCTGAAAACGAGCGCATTAAAAAATGTTTTTCGCCCCTTCGCGAACTCGTCTCCTCCGTCCACCTCCACGACAATCATGGCGAGAAGGATGAGCACTTGCCGCCCTATGACGGCACTATCGATTGGCCGTCGGCCATAAAAACACTGCAGTCCGCGTCGCAAACGACCTTGCCCCTTGTTCTGGAATTGAAGGAAAAGACCGGGCCCGAAACGCCTAGCATCGCTGAACAACTCGCGGCTGCCCAGAAGGCCCTGGATCGTTTTGAAAAGGAATGGACCTCCGCAAAATGAGCGTGGCGAATGAAACAGGCCAGATGACGGCGATCACCATCGAGCAAGCGGGAAAGTACGACGGGCAGGAAGTCACCCTAAAGGGCTGGCTGTACAATCTGCGCGAATCGGGCAAATTGCTCTTCCCGATTTTCCGCGACGGCACCGGCATCATCCAGGGCGTTTGCGCGCTAAAGGAAAATCCAGAAGCGTTCGAGTCGCTGAAGGGGCTGACGCAGGAATCGAGCGTCATCGTCACCGGCAAAATCCGTGCGGAAAAGCGCGCCCCTGGCGGCTACGAAATCGGCGTCAGCAAAATCCACATCGTCCAAAAAGTCCCGGAGAGCACGCCCTTCCCGATCCAGCTCAAAGAGCATGGTGTGGATTTCCTGCTCGATCAGCGGCACCTTTGGATTCGCACGCCGCGCCAAGCAGCCATTCTCCGCATTCGCGCCGCGGCCATCCGCGCGGCACGCGAATTCATGGACGGCCAGGGCTACACGCTCACCGACGCTCCGATGTTCACTCCCGCCGCTTGCGAAGGCACCTCCACACTCTTCGAAGTCAACTACATCGACGAGCAGAAAGCTTACCTGACGCAGAGCGGCCAGCTCTATGCTGAAGCCATCGCCATGGCGCTCGGCAAGGTCTACACTTTCGGCCCCACTTTTCGTGCCGAAAAATCGAAAACCCGCCGCCACCTCACCGAATTCTGGATGCTCGAACCCGAAGCCGCCTATGTAGAATTTGAGGAGATCATGTCGCTCGGCGAAGGCCTCGTCAGCGCCATCGTCGAAGGCGTGCTCAAGAACAAGCCGCGCGAACTCGAGACCCTCAAGCGCGACACCACCAAGCTGCAAAACATAAAGCCTCCTTTCCCGCGCATCAGCTACGAAGACGCGCTGGCGGTGCTGAGCAAGAATGGCAATCCCGCTAAGTTCGGCGATGATTTCGGCGGAGACGAGGAAACCATCATCTCCAGCTCCTTCGATCGCCCGGTGCTGATCCACCACTATCCTTCAGCGATCAAAGCCTTTTACATGCAGCCGGACGCCCAGCGCCCCGAACTCGCTCTGGCCTTTGACATGATCGCGCCAGAAGGCTACGGCGAAATCATCGGCGGCAGCCAGCGCATCCACGATTACGATTTGCTCTTAAAGCGGCTGCGCGAACACAACCTGCCGGAAGACTCCTTCCAGTGGTATCTGGATCTGCGCCGCTACGGCAGCGTGCCCCACTCTGGCTTCGGAATGGGCCTGGAGCGCACCGTCGCCTGGATTTGCGGTACGGAGCACATTCGCGAGGTGATTCCCTTCCCGCGTATGATTTACCGGGTATACCCTTAGTCTTCAGCAGGGGAAGAGGCCACGATGGCGCAAAAAGTCAGGATTATCGGTGTGCCCATGGACCTCGGCCAGAGCCGCCGGGGCGTGGACATGGGCCCTTCGGCTATGCGGGGCGCAGGTCTGCAACCCAGCCTTAAGAAACTCGGCCTGCAAGTGGAAGACATCGGCAATCTTTCCGTCAAACAACCGGAGGAAATGCCCATCGGTGAAAAACGGGCCAAGTATTTACAGGAAATTGCCGAGACGTGCGGCGATATTGCCGCCGCCGCTGAAAAATCGCTGACCGAAGGTTTTCTCCCCTTGATTCTCGGCGGTGACCACTCCATCGCCGCGGGTGTAGCCGCCGGCGTCGCCAACTATTTTCGCAAAGACAAAAAACAAATCGGCTACCTCTGGCTCGATGCCCACGGCGACATGAACACGCCGGAATCCTCTCCCTCCGGCAACGTGCACGGCATGCCGCTCGCCGCCATCATGGGCTATGGCGCACCCGAACTCGTCGATCTGCTCGGTTTCCAGCCCAAGGCCGAGCCTGGCAATATCGTCATTGTCGGCGCACGCGATCTGGACGCCCAGGAACGCAAGATCGTCAAGAAGTCTGGCGTGCACGTGTTCACCATGCGCGACATTGATGAGCGCGGCATGCGTGAAGTCATGTCCGACGCCCTCAAATACGCCATGGACGACACCGCCGGCATCGCCGTCAGCCTCGATATGGATTTCGTCGATCCCGCCGACGCCCCCGGCGTCGGCACTCCCGTGCGCGGCGGGGTCACCTACCGCGAAGCCCACCTCGCCATGGAAATGATCGCCGACACCGAGTCCATGGTTTCCCTGGAAGTCGTAGAGATCAATCCCATCCTCGACGAACACAATCGCACCGCGCTCCTCGGGGTGGAATTGGTCCTCTCCGGCCTCGGCCAAAAAATCCTTTGATTTGGAGTGCGGCAGCTTAGCTCCCGGTTTTCCTTCCGCCAACACTGATGCTCGCAGGAGTTTCACATGCCTAGCAAAGCCTCCCATAATCCCCGCCTCGCGCGGCTGACGACGCTCGCTCTCGCTCTGCCTGAAGTGAACCGCGAAATCCACGGATCGCACGCGACCTTTCTCGTCCGCAAGAAAACTTTTGCCTACTTCCTGGACAACCACCACGGTGATGGCATTGTTGCAGTCACTTGCAAAGTTCTCCCTGGAGAAAACGCCGCCTTGGCCGCGGCTCAGCCTAAGCGCTACTACTTGCCTGCTTACATCGGCCCGCGCGGCTGGATCGCTCTCCGCCTCGACACCGGCAAAATCAATTGGGACGAAGTCCGCGAACTGCTCCTCGGCAGCTATCTTCTCACTGCTCCCAAACGTCTCGCCGCCCTCGCACAGCCTCACGAATGATCTCGTCGGCATTTTATTCTGCCTAGGCACTCACCGCATGCGTTGCTTGTTGGGAACCGCACAAGAAACAACCACCCCACCAATTCTCTTTTTTCACTTATAACTGAAAACGGACAACCAAAGACTCGAAAGACTCCCATGAGCCCTGATAAGAAAAGACTCCGCGTCGGCATACTCTTCGGCGGACGCTCCGGCGAACACGAAGTCTCGCTCGCGTCGGCAGCCTCCGTAATTCGCGGCCTGGATCCCGATAAATACGAAGCCGTGCCCATCGGCATCACCAAGGAAGGCCACTGGCTCATCGGCGCCGGGGCACAAAAAATGTTGCCGGAAGTCTTAAAAGGCGGCCAGCGCGTCATGATGACCGCCGACCCCACCGACGCGGCCCTGGTGAAATTAGACGGCAGCGGCGGTGGCCAGCGGATCGATGTCGTTTTCCCCGTCATGCACGGCACTTTCGGCGAGGACGGAACGATTCAAGGCTTGCTCGATCTCGCTGGCTTGCCCTTTGTTGGCGCCGGCGTCCTCGGTTCCGCCATCGGCATGGACAAAGACGTTGCCAAGCGTTTGCTGCAAGTCGCAAAAATTCCTGTTGTGCCATGGATCACCGTGCAACGCCACGACTGGGAAAGCCATCCGGCGGAAATTCAAGGCGCCATTGAGCTGAAATTCCGTTATCCCGTTTTCGTAAAGCCGGCCACACTCGGCTCGTCGGTGGGCATGAGCAAAGCCCATTCGCGCGCGGAACTTGCGCCAGCACTGAACCTGGCGTCGGAATTCGCGATGAAAATACTAGTCGAAGAGTCCGTCACCGCCAGAGAAATCGAAGTCTCCGTTTTAGGCAACCACGATCCCAAAGCTTCTGTCCCCGGCGAAATCGTTCCGCACCGCGAATTCTACGATTACGCCGCAAAATATCTTGAAGCAGGGACGCAACTCCTGATTCCCGCTGAGCTCAAACCCGCGCAAGTCCAAAAAATCCAGAAGTACGCGGTGGACGCGTTTCGCGCGCTGGAACTCAGCGGCATGGCCCGCGTGGATTTTTTCCTGGAAAAAGAAGGGGGCAAGATTTATCTGAATGAAGTGAACACCATCCCCGGCTTCACTTCCATCAGCATGTATCCGAAGCTTTGGGAAGCCAGCGGCATTCCCTTCCGCGAACTCATCGACAAACTGATGGAACTCGCCCTCGAACAGCACGCCGAAAAAGCCCGCACTAAATACCAGATCGAGCTCCCCGCCGGTTCCGGCGGCGCCCTCGAAGGCTAGCTCAGCACAAAACTAAAATTCGTAACGCAGGTCAAACTGCATGACGCGCGGTTGCGTCAAAAGACTGGTGTAGGCGCCGAAGCTGCTGGGTGACTGCGTCAGGGACGTAAGCAGCGATGAGGAACCAACGCTTTGGGCGTTGAAACGCGTGAGGTTCGGCACATTAAACACCTCCCAGCGAAATACCAAACTGTGCGCCTCCTTTGGCAGCGTCCATCGTTTGCCCAGGCTCATATCCCAACTGGCGTAACCATCGCCGCGCAGGACGTTGCGCGAGCCCACACCTCCGGGGAGGGGAATGGTAAAGTCCGCTTGTGCCGCCGAGGGATCGGCAAAAACGCCGACGCTTCCGTTTCGCTTGAAAACGCCGGTCTGGGGCCTGGCAATCATCTGTCCGACGCCCGTGAGGAACCAGTCCGTGGGCCAGCGCTGACCGCCGTCCACGCTGAAGGGGAATCCGCTGGTCGCGCGAGCAACGCCGCTAATTTCCCACCCGCCGATGAAGCCATTCAAGACTCCACTGGCATTGCGGGCCATGGCCCGGCCTCTGCCAATCGGAAGTTCCGCCCTCCAATTGAGGTTCATCTGGTGGGTGAGGTCAAAGTCGGAAACCGCACGGGCCAGGTTAGGGGAAAAAGCATTTGCCAGTCGGGTGCCCACCAGGCCGATGTTTTGATAACCATACACCGCAAAACCGACCCGCGAAGCCGCGGAAGTAATATCAATAGACTTGGAAAAAGTGTAATTGAAATCAAACTGCACGCCGTGGCTGAACTGTTTCCTCAGGCTTGCCTGGAGGGCATGATAGTGAGAAGTGCCAACAGAACTCCATCCATACATAGAGAAGGCCTGATTGCTCAAGAACTTGCCGGACTGACAGAACGAGCCAGGGCACTGGCCGGGCAACTGGCTTGGCGGGCCGTTGAAGAAATAGGGCACGCCAGAACCGCTGTTGTCCCCCAACCCGCCGTACGAGTCAATGTCGGCTAACCCGACAATCTCGTCACCAATCACGGAGAGCGCAGGGTTGTAATACAGATCGAATACGCTCTGCAGCAGCCCATCGGTAGTGTTCGTGGTGGACGGAGTGAAACCGGTAAAGAGGTCCGAATACTGAGAAGCCCCCTGCCGAAGCTGAGGCAGCATATCCACCCAGTACTGATAAGTTGGGCCGAGAGTCGCACTGGTAACGGTGGAAATATCGGACGGGCGGGTCCCGCAACCGGCGGTGGTATTGGGGCTCGTGGTTATGACCGCCTGGTAAAAATTGGCGGTACCGCCTAGTCCACAGGCTAGATTGGCCGCGGCAAATTTCCTTGCCAGCTTGGACATGGCCGATGCGGCCGCGTAATAGTCAATTCCAGTTTTAGGGTCCACGATGTCCAGCGGCTGATTTAAATCGCGCTGCGTGAGCAGCCGGCGTCCGAACCGGCCAACGTAAGATACTTGCAAGGAGAATCGTTTCGGCAGTTCCCGGCCAACGGAAAAATCAACCGCATAAGCATGCGGGGTTTTCAGCGTATCGTCATTGGCCCACAAGTTTGCTTGCGCGGTAGTGCCGGGTACTTGCGGAAAGCCTGGAGGAGGCGCCAATTGCAGGAATTGCGTAGGGGCCACGCCAGTCGGTGGGGAGTTCACAGTAGGGATGGTGTTGATGCCGGTGATCCGCGGCAGATCCTCGGCTCCCGTTTGATTAAATGTGCAGCAAGGATTCTGTAATGTGGTCGTTAAACCGGCTGCTCCGACCGAGTCGGAGGTGTTCAGGAGGGCGAATCCCGCACGGTCGTAAACGCGGCTGAAACCCGCGCGGAAGACAGTTTTGTCGTTGTCGCCGAATATCTTTTTCAGCAGGCCGCCACCAGGTCGAGGTGAGTACGCGACTGAAATTCGCGGGGAAAAATCCGTCTTCTCAAAGTTGTAAAAGCCCGGCCCGTGGTTCACGGGACCGCCGAGATTGAAAGCAATCGCCGGCTCCGACGTATACCCCAAACCTTGTTTCATGTTCGCGACATTCTTGTCAAACTGCGTCCCCAGACCGAATGTCGGAGCGGTCTGCAGACCATTCGTCTCCCAAGGCGGAGGGAAGAGTGACCAACGCAGCCCGTAGGTTAGCGTAAAGTTTGGCTTCATTCTCCAGGTGTCCTGCCCGTAAAACTCATACCAGTCGAGGCCGTAGTTCCGTTTTACCGCGGAGCCTTGGAGCTGGGCGACACCGCTGCGGTCGAGATTATAATTCGCTACCACATCAGAGATCATGCCGTAGAGAGCCAGCAGCGGACGGTCGTACTGTGTCGCGGTCAATGGTTCCGGCGCCGTCCCTGGCGCGCAGGGCACTCCCGGAGCGCAATCCGCGGTGACCATGAGGTTGGGATGCCAGGTGGCGTTCATAGGATCCAACGGGCTGGTCGTTCCCGCAAAACCTATCGGCGACGTCCAGTTGGTGGTTCCCAGGCCGAGAGAAGCGGAGTGCAGATAACTCGTGCGGGGATCGCGGGCGAGGGCAATAGCGGCCCCGAACTGCAAGGAATGCTTACCCTTGGTCCAGGTGAAATCGTCCAGCAAGTTGTGCGTACCGACCTGGAAGCTATGGCTGTAGGTGATGCCTTGGTCCAGCCCCAGAAACGTGTTCCAAGGTTGGTTGTCGCCCACGGAACTACTTATCCCATCCACGCCAAAGCTCTGCCGCGTGTATCCCCAACGAAAGGAATTCGCGAGGGTCGTGCTAAGAATGGCTGTGTAGCCTAAGGCAAATCCCTTGCTATGGTCGGCTATGCTTTGTTCGGGCGCGTCTCCCGGCAGGAAAGGGGCGCCGGGGTTGCGCAAGTTTTGTGCCGCGCCGCGCCAGAACAGGGTGTGCTTGCCGTCGGCGGTTAGACGGTAATCCACTCGGGCGATGAAGACATCGTTGTCCAGACTGGTGGGGGCGCGGAAAACGAATCCGGCATAGTTCAAACCATCGCCCGCTGAAAGATCGTTGGTGACCGTTTTACCGGTGCAAAAGGTCTTATCCAGATAACCGGTATGGCCGACCAGGTCGAGCATGGCAGGATCAATCCCAGCTTGGGTCCCTGTGGGATAAGTATTGGGGCGGCTTCGGGGGTCGAGATTCACAAGGTCGCTGGGCGTCAAGGAGAGGACCTTGATCGTTCCACTTGTCGGATCGGCGTATTGGTACCGAAAGATGCCCTGGCAAAGGGAGGGCGTGGGAATGACACGCTCTGTTTCCTGCTCCTCTCGCCTGCGCGTTCCCTCGTAATTGGTGAAGAAAAATAAGCGGTCTTTGCGCAGCGGTCCACCCACCGAGGCTCCGAAAATATTGCGGTTCAGTTTCAAGGGCTTATTGGGAGCGCCAATGTTCAACTCCGACTGTTTGACCAAGTAATCGTTGGCGCTAGTGACGGTATTGCGCAAGTTCTCATAGGCCGAACCGTGGAAAACGTTCGTGCCACTCTTGGTGACCAGGACCACTTGTGCTCCCGAGCCCTGGCCCTGATCCGCGCCATAGTTCGTCGTGGTTACCCGGAATTCCTGGACCGAGTCCTGGGTCACCGGAAGCACGGAAGTGAATGCGTATCCGCTGGACTGGTCGTTCACATCTACGCCATCAAGCGTGACGTTGCTCTGATCGCTCCGCGCGCCATTCACGGATCCGTTCCGCGTATCCTGATCCTTGTCCCCGATGCGGTTGCCCGTGTAGGCCACTCCGGCTTGCAAGCTGAGCAAGTCGGGAACGTTGCGGCCCTCCAGAGGAATTTCACGCACTTGCGTTTCGTCAAAAGAATTTCCGATCGAGGCGTCCACCAAGTTCAACGCCGGCTCCTCCGCCGTCACCGTCACCGTCTCCTTGCCGCCGCCGACTTTGAGCTGCACGTTTACCATCACTGGCGTGTTCACCAGCAGTTGCAATCCCGTCTGTTCGTATTTCTGGAAACCCGTCGCGACCACGTCGAGTGTGTAAGTTCCCGGAGGCAGAAACAAGAATTGATAACCTCCATCATCAACAGTCGTCGCCGTGCGCACGATCTTGGATTCCGGATTCGTCAGCGTCACCGAGGCCCCGGTTACATATCCCCCCGAACTATCGGTGACCGTGCCACGAAGCGAGGTCGTGGCCTGGCCTCGCGCCGGGCCACCGCTAATCAACTGGGCGAGCAAAACCAAAACAAAGAGCCCGAACTTTAGGAAACTCCTCCGGGAATAAAAATGGGAATGCCCCGTCAGGTGTGGCGTGCCGTTCATAGCGTTCTCCCCACTTACGGATTCAAGCTTTCCTGGCATGACAGCGGCGCGAATCGAACATTACTAAAATTGTGTAAGGCTAACGACTGGCGGAAAAAGTGTCAAGCGAGAAGTTTCCATCGGTCAACCCGGAATTTCTGTAACATGATCCCGCCGTGAGAAGAATTCGGGAACTATCCCCAAGCCCCGGCGCGCGTTCCGATTAGAGATCCCGGCCGGATCCCGATCCGCAACTCTTCCTTTCTTTTACTCCGATGCACCGACTCTGCTAGGATTTTAGCGTGCTTCGACGGCGCTGGGATGGCGTCGTCGCAATGTCTCGTTCGATTCCGACGCTCGCGGGGCAGGAGACTACTGAATGTCACTTCTCGATCCACCTGCCGATAAACCAGACAAATCTCGGGCCATGGCCTTCACGATCGCGGCGCTTACGCTGGTCGCGATTGTCGCGCTGTACTATACCTTCCGCTATTACCCGGAAAAACGTGCTGCGGAACATTTTTTTGATGCCTTGGTCGCGGGGGACATGAATCAGGCTTTTCAAATATGGAAGCCCGGTCCGACGTATGCCCTGAAAGATTTTCTAGCCGATTGGGGACCTCAGGGCTACTACGGACCGGTAAAGAGTTACAGGATCCTGCATGCCAAAGCTCCCAAGGGCTCAAATGCCATTGCCATTGCGGTCGAAGTCAGCCCCTTTTCTCCGATGCCGGACTCATCCGACGCGGAAAAGAGCCGCAAAACGAAACTTGTGGAAGTGTGGGTCTTGGCCTCTGACAAATCCTTCAGCTTCCCGCCCTGATCGCGGACGATTCCTCGAGAAAATCCTGGCGCTGGCTATCGGCGAAGGTCCTCAAGCGCGTGAAGGAGTTCCTGCGGGCGCACGCTGGCGGTGCCGAGTTTTCCGACCACCACCCCAGCGGCAATGTTAGCAAGCATAGCAGCATCGCCAAGCGGCGCTCCCGCCGCGGCAGCAAGCGCTAGAACACTAAGAACGGTGTCGCCCGCGCCGGTGACGTCGAAAACTTGCCGCCCGGTAGCCCCGCGCTCCACTCCGGCTTGGCCCACGCGGGCGTAGGTCACCTCCAGACTCGTCGCCGGAATATGCAGATGCCGCGGCGATGATTCCTCAAACACGCTCAGGCCTTTGTCACCGCGAGTAATCACCACGGCTTCGCAACCGAAATGGGCGAGCAGCGCAAGCCCCGCCTCTTCCACGGATTTTTCATCAGTCAGCGAACGCGTGACGTAAAATCCCGCTTCTTTAGCGTTGCAAACAATGGCTCTCGCACCGCGATACGCGTACAACCGGGAAGTCTTCGGCTTCACAAAAACGGAGACGTGCAATTGATGTGCGGCGCTCAAAACTCGGTCGGCAAAATCATCAGTGATTAGCCCTTTGTCATAATCGGAAAGCACCAACGCATCAAGTTTCTTGAGCGCAGTAAAAAGAATCCGCAAAAGCTTTTCTTGCGTTTCGCCGCGCAACGGCTCACGGCGCTCGCGATCGACACGCACCACCTGCTGATGCCGCGCAATGATTCTCGTCTTAACGGTGGTGACCCGTTTGCCATCGGCGATGATGCCTTGGTCCCCAATGTTTGCGGCACGAAGGCATTCCGCGAGCGTTCGTCCCGCTTCGTCATTTCCGGTAACTCCAAAGGCTTCCACGCGCGCGCCCAGCGCGGCGATATTCGCGGCCACGTTCCCCGCCCCGCCCAGGCATTCGCTTTGCTCCACGAAATCCACCACCGGAACCGCTGCTTCCGGTGATAGCCGCGAAGCCGTGCCCCACAGGTAGCGGTCCAGCATTAGGTCGCCTAGCACGCCGAGGCGCTTCCCGCGCAGCCGCGGAATCAATCTTTTCAATCGAGGAACGCCATCGGAGATGTTGTTGGGCATGCGGTCTCTTAGATTTTCTGCTGTTCGACCTTATTATTCCGGGGCGATCTTAGCTTCTTCCGGCAGCATGACGGGAATATCATCGCGCACCGGATAAATCCGGCGGCAAGAGATGCACTTCAATCCCGATTCATCACCCAACAATTCCAATTTCGTTTTGCAAATGGGACAAACCAGAATGTCGAGAGCATATCTTGGAATCGCCATTGGACTCTCCGTTTCGCGATACAAGCATTAGATTGCGTGAATTGGCACTCTACCAAACGCCGCAAGGATGGAGCAACCACGCATGGCCACAATTCGCCGCCCCCCATGCCACAATCACCCCCATGACTCACGCGAATGGGCTGGCCTCGAATCGCCTTGACCAGGGTCCGTCGCCGGCGTAGTTTGTATTATCCCCCGCAGAAGAGGGAGTTACCCACGAACTTTCCCCTCGAACCCGCCATGCCCATACCGTGGAACGCCGCTCGCAAAGATTTCAACGCCGGTACCGCATGGGCCCGGAATTCGCCGCGAACTCCAACGATTTTTTTCGCGCTGCTGGCGATGAGTTGGCCGCTTACCGCGGCTCTCGCGCAATCTTCATCGTCCTCTCGGCAATCTCCGTCTTCCCAGCCATCTTCGCAGCAAACTCAATCGCAACCCCAGGACCAGCCCGCCACCCTGGACCCACCAACGCCAAAACAGGACTCTCTCGCCGAGGCCGCGCGCAAAGCCAAAACAAACAAGCCGGCTCCGTCTAAAGGCAAGGTGTACACCGAAGACGACTTATCCAAGATGAAAACCTCCGGCGTATCCGTTGTGGGCGCAGCACCGGAAAAAGGCGCGCGGCGCACCCAGCCATCAAATCCCGATGGCGATGGAGGAGAAAACAGCGAGCAGTATTGGCGTGGGCAGGCTCGCCAGATCCTGGATGCCATCGCCTATACAGACCAGCAAATTGAGGCGAAAAAGGAAGAGATCAAGAAGTACGGGAGCGGCGGCTTTGACGTCAACAGCGGCAGGCGAGACAACGTCGCCTACATCATTGACCGGACCAACCAGTTGAAAGAGTTGGAGAATCGCAAACTAAGCCTGGAGAAACAATTGCAAGATCTGGCGGATGAGGGGCGGAAGTCGGGTGCTCCGGCCTCCTGGTTCCGCTGAGAAAGCAGGAAAATACGGGAAACCGTGATTTAACGGCACATTTTGCTAGAATCGTGGGCTTCACAGTTTTGTGCAACCTAAACGACCCATACCAAAACTGCCCCTCTGACCAGTAGTTTTTGGAACCGCAAACGCAGTAGGCTGACAAGTGATCGCGGGTTCGAATCCCTGCCTTCTGGAGAGCTGCCGTGTATTGCGACCGCTGTGGACTGAACTTCCTACCCAAACAGTCCGTGTGTACTCGTTGCAAGCGAGTGCCCACGCGGTACTGGTTTCAATTCATGAGTTTAGTGACGATCTTTGTAACCGTCCTTTCGAACACCATCCTGGGGCTGTTTTTGCTGCCCCGGCTGGCGATGTCACAACACGGGCATGGCCTTTTTCGAGGTTGGTACTGGTTTAACCAGAAGTTCGCTCTGTATGGCTGGGTGCCGCTGGCAGCAGGACTGCTGGCCTGGGACTACTTCGTCTGGAAAGAAGCCCGCCCAAAAGTTAAGGGTTGGTTCACACGCAAATTGCTGACCTTCTCACTCGCCGCCGGCGTTGCTCCGCTGCTTCCCTGGTGGATTCCAGCGGGGCAGCCTCCGGCGCAATTTTTCGATATGATCGGCCGTCACCAGGGCGTCCCCATCTTGCTCGCTTGGGGCGTCGTTCTAGTGGTAACCATCCTTCTCTGTATCGATCCCGAATCGCGCGACTACTTGCTGGGGCACGGGAGGACGCTGAGCATCGTCAGCACGGGAATGCTGTTGCTCGTGCTGACGATGACGGTGGTCGGCTGGTCGCTGACATACTGATCCAGCGCTTCGTTCGCGATACCATCACAAGAAAACCCGAGGGTTAGCGTTCTTTTCTCTTTTCCAAGTTCCCTACGGCTGCGTTCCTCGGTCGATGAAACTCGCGATCTGGTTGTGCAGGTTGACGCGATCCTGGTCATGCAAATACATCATATGGCCTGCGTTGTAGTAATTCAGTTTGATGTTTTTCTGTAAAGCCTCGGGAAGTCCCAAGTGCTCCATGGTGAATTCCGTGGCGAAGAACGGCGTGGCCAGATCGAAATAGCCGTTCTCGACCTGCACCAGCAAACGCGGGTTGGTGATCATGGCCTGGGCTAAATCTTGATCGACGTTGGGCGCTCCAGGGAAAAACCGCCTCGGCCCGCCTTCTTTGCGGACCCAGTTCCAATTCCCGCCTCCGCTACTGTTGTGATAGACCTTGTCTTTTCCGAATTTTAGCTCGTCGTGATTGTAGGAATTGACGAGCGCGGTGTATGCCCCTCCCACCGCGGGCCCTTCCGGGTCGCCCTGAGCGTTTTCCTCAAGCAGGTCGTAAGTGTAGCCGGTGAAACGCGCGTCAATCCGGCCGGTGGTCAAGCGGGAGCTGCGTTGCAATTCGGCACGGAATTGGCTGAGGTTTACGCGCAGATCGGCTTTGATCAAATAGTCTTCGCTCAAGCCGGTGAAGTAGGAAATTCTCTTGGCCACCATGGCTTTTTCAGCGGCGGAGAGTTCGCCGCCTTTAAATAGCGCGCTGGCGTAATCGCCCTGCGCGTACTTGCGCGCTTCTTCAATAAACCCTGGCAAATCGGTAGGGCGCGCCTGAAGGAGTTTGTGGTACCAGGCTACCGCCGCGTAGCTCGGCAAATAATAAATGAACGGCCGATCATCACCCGGCGCAAACGTGAGCGAAGAAAGATCGAGCACCGAAGAAATCAGGACGATGCCGTTCAAGTGCACGGTGTCATGCGATTGCAGGTAATTGCCAAGCGCCGCCGAGCGGAACGTTCCGTAACTCTCTCCAATCAGGAACTTTGGAGAATTCCACCGGTCGTTACGGCTCAAGTAGGTGACGATGAATTGCGCGAAAGCGTCCACGTCCTCGTCGATGCCGTAAAAATCTTTGTTTTCTGCTTTGCAAACCGCGTGGCTGTAGCCCGTGCCCATGGCATCAATGAAAACCAAATCCGTTTTGTCGAGTAAGCTCTCGGGATTGTCCACCAGCTTGTAGGGCGCGGGCGGAGTGAACGTGCCGTCAACGGTGTACACGTGGCGCGGCCCAAACGCGCCCATGTGCAGCCACATGGTCGCCGATCCCGGCCCACCGTTGTAGAGGAATGCAATCGGGCGCGCGCTCAAATCCTTCACGTCGCTGCGCGTGTAAGCGGCTGAGTACATCAGTCCGGTGGACTCGCCTTTTTCGTTCTTGAGCAGAGTGGTGCTGGCGGTGGCCTTGTAGGGAATCGCTTGGCCTCCGATTTTAATGCTGTGCTCGGTCACCGAAGACTCTTCCTTGGCCGCAGCCGGGTCGCACTTCTCCGCGGGCTTTGCCTCCGGCGCTTTCCCGTCTCGTTCCGGCGCTTGAGCGAGCGGTCCGGCGTACGCGCACCATAAAAGAATTCCCGCTGCAGAAAAATACAAACCTTTTTTCATACGATCACTCCCTCGGATGAATTCTTGCTGCCTTCCGCCAATCTTCCCGCGAGATTTTATGCCGCCGGCCAGGTTGAGTCAAAGGAGCGGCTGCTTTACTGCTTTACCGCCTACAGCTTGAAGGTTGGCAAATTCCTAAGGTCGTCCTTGTTTCCTACTTCGCCAAGCCCCGGCAAGTTCTGATTGAGCCGGGCGCGGGATCCTCGCAACATGATCCAATGGATGACAAGACGCGGAGGTTCTTCGGGCTCTTTCTTCCCGTTGTATTGGTCATGGTGGCGCTCGGCGGTTATTGGATCAGCGGGCGCTTGCCGCACACACGCGACAAACGTTTCGCAAAAGATCATCCCCTCGGATTTCTCGCGGCCAATTCCGCGGGCGAGGCCATGCTCCAGCTCCAAGCTTGCTTGTTGCACTACGCCTTAATCAAGGACGATGTCTTTCCAGAGGATCTCGAACCGCTCGGTCCGGATGGCATGCGCTGCGTTAACGCCAACCTGACTGGCGGCTCGAACAACGTGAACTATCGCTTCTCGTACTTTCCCGCGGCCCGTGACGCCAAGGATAAACCGCACGGTTTCTTGCTCTACGCCTTTCCCTTGCTCGCACCCGACGGCAGCCTCCCGACGACTGCAACGACCGCGGAGTATTTCGCCAACGAAAACGGCCTCCTACTGGTCCGTCAAGACTTTGGCACGCCCAAAGAACATATCGAGCCGTTCCTCGGATTGCCCAAGACCTTGCGGGTGCTGCGTTCCCGCTTCGTCCCAAGCAGTCCTCTGCCAACGGATCAGCCAGGAATCCTCAGCGCCCTTGGCCCGGAGGGCTCGCCCGGTTATTCCAGCGTTCCGAAAGGATACCAGGGGCTCTGGACTCCGGCCGACAACGACGCGGCTGTGGTGTGGACGAATCTCAGCGAGGGCTATCTCTATTCTTATCGGCCCGAGCATTCCTCTGCGCCCGTGCACTTCACCCTCCTGGCGCGGCCAGTACACCTGGGCATTCGCGGAGTGGACGCGCCGATTCGCCGCCTAAAGCATTATTTCCTGAACGAAACAGGCAGCATCCGCGCCACTTTCCTGGACCGCGAAGCGGAGGCCCTGGACCCGGAAGTACCTAGTTGCGACCTTCAAGCCGAGAGTTGTGAACAAATATGGGTTTCACCCCCCGCAGATTCCCCCTGAGCGAGGTCACAAGCATTCAGGTCTTCTTCCTAATCCGGGTTTCTCAATCTGGCTGATCTCTACCCTCCAGTAGGCCCGCGGACGAGGTTACAAATCGGCAAATGCCTGCGTATGCCTAACAGGAGGGTACCTGGATCATGACTCCGAATCGGACACTAATTCGATTCCTGTGGACCGCGGTGATTTTTCTCGCCTTTATAGGCGTCGCAGTTGCGGCCCGCCGAACTATGGTGCTCTTTAAACCGGGAGCGCTTAGCGCAGCCAAGAATCCGGCCGCGCAATTGGACCTCCACTTCAGAAATCACCGGATCCTGACACTGGCGCACGTTCTGCCGGCGATGCTCTTCATGGTGCTTGGACCACTCGAGTTCGTGCGCGGCCTGCGCTCGAAATATCCCCAGGTCCATCGCTGGTCGGGACGCTTTTTTCTGGCGGCGAGCGCCGTCGTGGGAATCACCGGACTAACCATGGCCTTCGGAAAAACGATCGGTGGCCTCGATGAGAAAGCAGCCATCACGCTGTTCGGCGCCTTTTTTCTGATGCCCCTGGCCAAAGCGCTTTGGCACGCCAGGCGGCGGGAGTTCGCTCAGCACCGGGAGTGGATGCTCCGCGGCTACGCCATCGGACTTGCCGTCGCCACCATCCGCCCCATCATGGGCGCGTTTTTTGCGGCCGCGTTAATGCACGGAGGTATTCCGGCACCGAAAGAATTTTTCGGCACGGCGTTCTGGATGGGATTCACGCTTCAGACGATGGCGGCCGAGATTTGGATCAACTACACCAGGCCTGACTCGGCGGCACAAATGGCCGAGCTATCCCGTGCATTGGCCATGCCGGGCGGTGCTTAGATGATTCGCGCCAGGCTGCCAAGGCTCTCGGGCTTTAACGCGCTTTCTTGCTTGCAACCTCGGCGACACGCGCCTTCACAAGTTTTTGGATGAGTGCTGTCGGCAGCGGCTTGTCCACCGGAAATTGGATGGTTCCCTTGGAAGTAGTGAAACCCTTAAGGTCCTTCTTGAACGCTTCGATTACCGAGGCCTTGGGGAACAAACTGCAATGGTTCGAAAACCCCGCGAACCACACCAGCACTCCCTTATATTTGAACGCCGGAATTCCATAGCTGATGATCTCCGTAGCCTCTGGCGGCACAATGGACCGGATCGCCGCGCGCATTTTGTGCAGGGTGGTGCGCGCCGGTTCCGGCAAAGCGGCGATGTATTCATCGGTGGTCTTCGCTGCCGCAGCGCGTTTCTTTACCGAACCGCGAGCGGTAGCCCTCGCTTTTTTCATTTGGAGAATCCTCCAGGGACATGCATTCGACGTCCTCGTCCGAGACCCACAATCGCTGAAAGATCGCGGCTCCGGCGCTACGCTATCGTTGGTTGTAGGCCTCCTCGAGGGATTTGATGTCCATTTTCTTCATCTTGAGCATCGCTTTCATGACTCGTTGCGATTTCTCAGGATCCGGGTCGCTCAGCAGTTCCCCCAGGATCGTCGGAATGATCTGCCAGGAAAGCCCATACTTATCCTTTAACCAGCCGCATTGCGATTCCTGGCCGCCTTCCAAGAGCCTTTCCCAGAACTCGTCCACTTCTTCCTGAGTCTTGCAGTCCACCAGGAACGAGATGGCCTCAGTGAATTTGAAGTGCGGCCCGCCGTTTAACGCGATAAATCTCTGTCCGTCGAGCTCAAATGTCACGGTCATCGCGCTGCCTTTAGGCCCTGGCCCTGCTTCTCCAAAGCGAGACGCGCTCAAGATCTTCGAGTTCTTAAAAATGGACACATAAAACTTGGCGGCCTCCTCGGCTTGCTTGTCAAACCACAAGAATGGCGTGATTTTCATATACTCCTCCGTTCGGTTCTTTCAGGATTCTCCCTTCATTTGGTGGCTCCTTTCTCTTCCCGGGAACCGGCTTTCACCGCCTTGCGGGAACTTCTTCTAGAAAAAACTAGGGGAGTTGGGGGGAGAAGTCCGTCATGGCCATAAACGTGGAATCCACTTTCTCCACGATCTTGCCGTTGGCTTCGGACTTAGTTTGCACGCTCTGCCACTCCGGATCGTCGCGAAATGCCTTCCAGTTGGCGGTGGCCGCTTCGCGGCTGGGATGCGCCAGGATGTAGACAAGCGTCCTGCCCTTGAGGGGATCGTCAGTGGGCGTCCAGTAGGCCACGTTTTTCATGCCGTGCTTCTCGAACAATTTTGTGGTGTGGTCGCGAAAGCGGCGGAGCAGGTCGTCTAGCTTGCCCTCATAGGCGTGATAGATCCGGAGTTCGTAGACAGTCGTTGCGGGCTGTCCGGATCCCGATTTTTCTTGGACCGTAGCCAGCCAGGTGGCCTTTGGCAGCAACACCGCCGCGGGAAGCGACTGAAGCAAGGTGCGTCTTTTCATTGCTAGGTCATGGCGAGGTAGCGCTTTTAAGGCGGCCCTGAGCCATGTGCCCCCCTTTCAAACCGTACACGCCGTTTTCCGGGATACGGCTTAACGATGATCGTCGAATTGTGGTTTGCGCTGGGTAGCCCGGTGCCCCTCAAGCCATGCACGTCTTTCCGGACGCACCCATGGCAGGGATTCTAGCAAAAGTCTTGCGCCATTTGGAGGGTCAGAACAGCGAAGTCGCCGGCCAAAAGCCGGACTCTATCGAGCCGTCGCAAAAAGTAGGGGCACTGTCCTTGTTGCTCGAGAAGGAAGTGCCCCAGCCTGGAGTAAATCAGCCGCCCGCGATGCTGTCCTCGGAGGCATTCCAACGACAGTCATCGCGGGCCTTTCCTCCATTTTCATTGTGAGATTAAAGCTAAGGCGGCAACCCCAGTCACGTCTGTTCAAAATTGCACACCATGCGCACCCCTGGCTGGAACGAGCACACCACTAAGCAAACGCGTAGAACTCCACTAAGCGGGTTGCACGAGAGCATTTTTTTCAGGTTCTTTCGCCGTGACGCCGGTGAGTCAGTCTATGTTTTTGCAAAAGCCGCAATCGCGCTGAAAAGTTTCAAGGCCCAGGAGTTCCATCTCGGGAGTGACGTAGCCATCTCTGACAGTTTCTTCGCGAAGTAGGTCGGTGCTCAAATATTTCTTGTTGTCGTCGGGGAACACGGTGACCACCACCGCGCCCCGGCCAAGCTGCTGCTGCGCTCTCACAGCAGCCAAAAAATTGCAGCCGGAGGAGATCCCCACGGCGAGACCCAGGTTTGCCGCCAGCTTCTGGGCCATCAAGATCGCATCTCCATCAGAGATGGCGATGATTTTGTCGAGGCATGAGAGATTCACGATAGCAGGGATGAACTCGTCGGAGATTCCCTGAATACGGTGCTTGCCGAGTTTGCGGCCGCTGGAGAGAGTGGGCGATTCGGCGGGTTCGACGGGGTGAATCTTAATTCGTGGATTTGCGGAGCGCAGGAACCGGCCGACACCCATCACTGTTCCACCGGTGCCCACCCCGGACACGAAAGCATCCGGGCGAAGACCAGCGGACTCGAGCTGGGCGCTGATCTCGGGACCCGTCGTCGTTTCATGCGCTTCTACATTGGCGTCATTGGAGAACTGGCGCGGAAGGAATACGCCCGGCTGGCCGGCGGCAAATTCCTCCGACATGCGAATGCTCCCGAGAAATCCACCCTGCTCCTGGCCCACCAAGATAATCCTGGCGCCGTAGCTGCGAATCAGATCCTTGCGTTCGCGGCTCATCCAGTCTGGCATGAAAATCGAGACGGGATGGCCCAAAGCGGAGCCGATGGCGGCAAAAGAAATGCCGGTGTTGCCGCTGGTGGCTTCCGCGATGATGTCGCCCGGATGGATCTTCCCTTCCGCGTAGGCCTTTCTGAGGATATGCAGAGCCATGCGGTCCTTGATGCTGCCAGTCATGTTCAACTGTTCCGACTTAGCGTAAATCGTGCGTTCGGATCCAAGGTAGCGGAAGTGAATGCCCAAGAGAGGCGTATTTCCCCATAAGCCGGCGGAGTGCCCGGAACTTCAGAGTGAGATAGTCGGCTGCTTGCGTTTCCGCCATGTGCCCGCCCTGGCTTGATGATCGCTCAAGTCTTAGCGACCCTGCGCTGGGAATTTCCTTGGTTGTTATTTTGGTCATCGCTGTAGAAGCAGTGGGCAGACGCACGATGCTGGACTCCCGGCCGGTGAGATCCTCAAGGTCCGCTTCTACTCGCGCTCCAGACGGAACGAAATGGTGACGATAAGCTGGACGGAAATCGCCTCATCATTCAGGTAAGTCGGCTCGTATTTCCATTCCCTTAGGGCCGCCAGCGCGGCGGAATAGAAAAGCGGCGAGCCGGAAATGATTTTCATCTCCGTGACGTTGCCGCGTTCATCGAGAATGGCGTCAATCACCACATCGCCGGTCACATGCGCGTCGCGGGCAAGAGACGGGTAACGTGGAGCAACCTGCCTGATCGCCTGTGGCCGACGAACTCTGCCGCCGGCCCGCACGGGCACCTTCGAATGAGCGACCGGAGCCGCGATGGGCTTTGCCGTTGACGGGATTCCGCCGAGCACTCCGCCAAGCACTCCTCCCATCTGGCCGCCGGGCACTCCGCCCGGCACACCGCCAGCCACCCCGCCAATGGCATCGGGTTCCAGCGGCGCTTCCTTGATCATGGCAACTTCCTTGGGCACGACCGTAGGAGCGAGCAGTTTCCCTTCATTCGTGAAGACACGCCGCGGTGCTGGTCTTTCGGCGATCGCGGCTGCGGCGGGAGGAGGCGGTGGCGGTGGGGGAGGCGGCGCCACAAGCATCATGGTCGCAAACTCTTTCGGACTCAAGGTGGCAGTGAACATGAGCCCCGCGAGAATAGGTACGCCGATGACGATGGCGTGAAGCGTGAAGGCCACCAATAGATCCAAGGCCTGGGAGGAACTTTTCACACGATGGCTCTCCAGCAAGGCGCCTTTCAGAAACGCGCCCCCGCTCGCGCGGTTCTCTTCGGCAGCAGAGCACGCGTGCGGCGAAGATGGGCGCGGCGGCAATTTGATGACCTGCTCTAGTTGCACTTCAGGGAGAGGAACTTCGGTGATGGCGTGCGGCATCATGGGAGCTACCTCCGCAGGGCCTTGGCGAGTGCCCTTGCTGCTATGGGAAGTCTCTGCCCAGGAACGGAGACCCGCAGTAAGCCTTGTCACGATTCCATGTGACAGCCATCACCCCCCTAGTGCGAACGGCATTACTCGTTCACCGTTTCGCACCGCCAATTTCCATTTTCTAATTTCATTTTTCCAGCACACCTGTACTGCTGGTCTGACACGCTCTTGAATCCCACGCTAGGTTTCGAGGGTGAACTAGTCAACGCGCCAGGGCGAGCGCTCGGGCCAGCGGCGAAGCGCCTCCAAAGCCCAAGCGGTGGATTTGTCCGTGTGGCAGGAAGTGCACGGATTGGGGATTTTATATTTGTCGGTGAAAGCCGGAGAAATAAACGCAAACGTGTGCGCGCGCACTTTGACATCCGCAAGGGTCGTCTCGATCTTCGGCATGTGGCAGGTAATGCACTGGCTCCCTGGCGTGCCTGCTTGGTGATGAGTGTGCTCCTCAATCGTAGCGGTGCGAGGACCATTCGGAGAAAGCGGGCCGTGGCAATCAAGGCAGAGTTTGTCGGCTGGCTTGCGCAGTTGCGCGTAATTCTCGGTGCCATGGGCGTCGTGGCAAGTGAAGCAGGTGACGCCGCGGCGATACATCAAGCTCTGAACAAAGTCGTTGCCCTGCATGCGGTTCTTGTGAGCCGTGCCGTCGGGAAAATGGCTGAAGCTAAGCTCGCCGAGCTTGTGGTCCTCGAGCTGCCAGAAGTCGCGGAGGTGCAGCCCCACGCGGTAGCCCACCGGCCAATCGTAATATTTCCCTTCGAGGGGACTGGTGAGCGGACGCCCTTGCGAATGGCATTGGATGCAAGCGTCGTTAGCCTCTACGTACTCCATACGCGCGGGATCGAGAATGTTTCCGCGGGTGGGATGCGCCACATGTTCACTGCCGGGACCGTGGCATCGCTCGCAGCCCACGTTCCACTCCACCACTTTCTTGGTGTGAATGTCGTAATCCACGGAGTGGCAGCCGTCGCAGGTGGGCCCGGTAGGACGCTGCATGTTGTCGGCAGGATAAAACGGTTCCCACCAATCCGACCCCTTAGCGACAAAATACGGGCGCCACACATGGTTGGTGACGTCCCACTGCGCGGGCTCCGGAAAATAGTCATCGCCAATTTTGGTGAAGTAGCGCTGCTTCCAAAGGCTGCCGTAGACCAGCGCGACTTGCTCCTTTGTGAATTTGCCTAGAGGATTGGTGGTGAGATTGGGGATGATGGCTTCCGGATGTTCGCGGGGATCGCGGACGACGTTGGCCATGGGCGTCTTTTTCCAGCGTTCGTAGATTTGCTGGTGGCATTTTGCGCAAGGCTCGGAACCGGTGTAACGAGCCGTGGACGCGGTGGCTTGCTGCTCGGATTTCTCCGCGGGCGAAAGTGGGCGAAGATCGCGGATAAACAAAACGAGCTTCCAGCCGTCAGTGTCCGCTTGGTCATGTGGATTCCCCCAGGCGGGCATGCCGGTCAGGCGAACGCCGTTCCTGATGATGTAGTGAAGCTGGCCGTCCGTAAGGTCCTGCGTTTCCCTGGCCCGCAAATCAAGCGGCTTAGGATAGAGATTGCGGCCAACCTGAGTCTTTCCGCTGCCGTCACTGCCATGGCAGGTTGCGCAGCGGTCGATGAAGTTGTCGCGGGCCTCCCGAAGAATCTCCGGAGTAGGTCTTAGGGGATTGCTTTCCTTCCGCGCGCTAGAAGGAATGGATAAATTCCGGACCGCGCGAGCAACCAGCTTTTCCAGGGCAGTTGGCTCGTCGAAAGCGCTGAAGCCGCGCCGAATCAAGACCACCCCGTAAACGGCCACAAGAACTCCAAGTGCGGCAAAAACAAGAAGAGTCTTCTTCCAATGCTTCATGATCATCGCTCTCTTGCGGCAGGCTTGCGCTTGCTCCCAGCTTTGTAAACCCGCAAACCTGGCATCTTATTTCCACAATCCAACAAAAATCCCAACCGCCAGACAAGTGGAAAAATATTACAGCCCTCTGGAAGAACGGAACTCCCGCACGACCGCGGCGGCGTCTTGGTGCTGCGCGTCGACGGCGTAGTTAAGGCGGCGGATGTCGGCGGCGGAGAGTTTGCCCCCGAGATCAGCCAAGGCTGCGCGGAGCTGGGGAAATCGCGCGAGCGTGGATTGGCGCACGACGAGGACAGCGTCATAGGGCGGGAAATAATGGCGATCATCTTCCAGGGCCACAAGCCCGAGCGCGTCGATGAGGCCGTCGGTGGAGTTGCCGGCGACGATGTCGACTTGATGATCGACAAGGGCGCGGTAGATAAGGCCGAGGTCCATGACTCTCGGCGATTCGGCGAAATGGAGATTGTAGCGGGCGCTCCAGCCACGGAAGCCGTCGGGACGTTCCAGGAATTCGTAGCCGACACCGGCGCGCCATTGGGGTGCGTAGGACGCGATGTCGGTAATCTTTTGCAGGTGGAATTTCTTCGCATCATCGCCGCGGATGACCATGGCGAAAGTGTTTTCAAAGCCGAGCGGCTCGCTAACCTCGAGATGAAAGCGATCGGAATATAGCTGCTTGACGCGTTGGTAGACCGCGTGGGAATCACCCTGGGGAGATTCGTTGAGGACGGCGGTAAGCGCGGTGCCGGTATACTCAACGTAAAGATCGAGCTCGCCAGCCAGAAGCGCTTTATGGACGAGGAGCGTGCCGCCCAGGTTGGTCTTGCGAATAACGGGAATGCCGGTCTGGGCTTCGATGTGCTGGGCGAGAAGCTCGGCCAGCACTACTTGCTCGGTGAAAAATTTTGACCCGATGGTAATTTCGGATTGCGCAGGTTGACGGCAAGCAGTTGTAAAGTAAATGAAATTAAGGAGGTAGAGGAAGTAAAGGATTCGGAGGGAAGTGCGGCGCATCTTAGGAGACTTTCAATCTGCGCTCGAGCAAGCCGAGACTGAAGTCGGCAAGCAAGGCAAGCAGCGCGGCAGGGATAGCACCGGCGAGGATGAGAGCATCGCTGACTAAAGCGACGCCGCGAAAAATAAATGTGCCAAGACCGCCGGCGCCGATGGCGGCGGCGATGGTGGCGACGCCGATGGTGATAATCGTTGCCGTGCGAATGCCGGCGAGAATGACAGCGAGGGCGAGCGGGAAGCGCACGCGAAAGAGAATTTGTGCACCGGTCATGCCCATGGCTTCGGCTGCTTCGAGAACAGCCGGGTCGATGCCAGTCAAGCCGACGTAGGTATTGCGCAGAATAGGGAGAAGCGCGTAGAGAACAAGCGCAACGATGGCAGTGCGCTTTCCGATGCCGCCGATGAACGGAATGGGAATCAGAAATCCGAATAACGCGAGGCTGGGAATGGTTTGAAAAATACTTACGATGCCAAGCGCGATCCTGCGCAGCGCGCGGCGTTCGACGATGAACATCCCGAGGGGAACACCGATGAGAATAGCGATGACCATGGCGATAACGACGAGCGCTAGGTGATCGAGCGTGGCGTCGAAAATTTCCGCGCGATGCTCGGCAAAGAAAGACCAAGTGGTCTGGGGGCTCACACGGAGACTCCGGGAGTTATGCCGAGAGATGAAGTGAAAGCTCGAACTTCGGGATGGTCCAGCCGAAGAAAGTCCTGTGGAGTGGCGCTGGCGACGATACGGCCCCCCTCAAGGAGAACGATGCGCGAGGCCAGCAGCAGGGCTTCGCGCAAATCGTGCGTGACGAACACGATCGTTTTGCCGAGGCGCCGCGCCAAAGCGCTAAATTCGCGTTGAAGTTCGGCCCGAGTAACCGGATCGAGCGCGCCAAAAGGCTCGTCCATCAGCAGGATGGGAGGATCGGCGGCAAGGGCCCGAGCCACGCCAACGCGCTGGCGCTGTCCCCCGGAGAGTTCGCGGGGACGCCGATGCGCAAATTCGCTGGGATCGAGGCCAACAAGCCGCAGCATTTCATTGACGCGGTCAGCGGTGCGGCCGGAGTCCCAATGTTCCAAAACGGGAATGAGGGCGACGTTTTCTGCCACCGTGAAATGGGGGAAAAGGCCTGCCTCCTGAATGACGTAACCGATGCTTCGGCGGAGGCGGATGAGGTCCCAATCGCAGGTCGAGCGCCCCTCGACGAAGACTTCCCCTTCTGAGGGAAATAGCATTCCGTTGATCAATTTGAGTAAAGTGGTCTTCCCGCTGCCGCTGCGGCCTAGGAGCACAAGAGTTTCACCCTCAGGAATCTCTAAAGAGATGCCGAAAACGATTAAGCGTTTAAGAATATCGTTTATGTGGAATGAGACTCCCCGGAACTCTATATTTTTGTTAAAAGAAATTGTTGGTTTCGTATTCATTTCGATTGACAGCAACAAAACCGGGAGCGACCATCTTAATGCACCTAGCCTCCCTACGCCGAATTTTGGCGTATCCTTCACGCCGAAGTTGCATCCAACGGAAGGGGTAAGTCGCCATGGGAGCTGTCGCTTCAGCGGTCCGGATTCGTCATGACCTTCACAGTAGATTACTAGACGCGCGCGCGCGCACCGACGAAGTCTTTCGCGTGGTTCGCCAAGAAGCCATTTACGACCGGCCCATCCCGGAGCGCCACCGCCTTATTTTCTATGTGGGACATGTCGAGGCGTTTGACTGGAATTTGCTGGCCGAGCGCGCGTTTGGGTTGCGCCCCTTTCAGCGGACATTCGACCATCTGTTCGCGTTTGGCATTGACCCCGTGGATGGCGGATTGCCGGCGGATACGCCGGCGGATTGGCCGGCACGCGAGGAAGTCGAGCGCTACAACCGGCGCTTGCGCGAGGAGCTGGACCGCGCGGTCGAGCACGCTCTGGGAAGGCCCGAGGAAGGGCATCCACAACTGATTACCATGCTGGAAGTGGCTATCGAACACCGGCTGATGCACGCCGAAACTTTGGCGTACATGCTCCACAGACTGCCGAGTGACCGAAAGATTGGCGGGACGGAGAACGCGGGATGGAGGGCGTACCGGGCAAAGTCGCACTTGGTGGAAATACCAGCGGGGACCGCAAAGCTAGGGCTGGATCGCATTTCCGGCGATGAATTCGGTTGGGACAATGAATTTTGCGCCCACGAAGTCGCGGTGAATAAATTCGCCATCGAAAAATACAACGTGACGAATCAGGACTTTTTGCGCTTCATGCAAGCGGGAGGATACCAGAACCGCGCTCTCTGGAGCGCGGAAGCCTGGGCTTGGAAAGAGAAAGAAGGCATCGAGCATCCGATGTTCTGGAGGCGCGAGGGCAACCTCTGGATTTATCGCACCATGTTTGGTGAAATACGGTTGCCGCAGGAATGGCCGGTTTACGTAAGCCAAGCGGAGGCCGCCGCCTATGCGAAATGGCTCGGTCGCAAATTGCCGACCGAAGCGCAGTTTCATCGCGCGGCGTATGGAACGGCCGATGGCACACGCGAGCGCAGCTATCCCTGGGGCGAAGAAGGGCCCAGCACGGCCAAGGGGAATTTCAATTTCAAATCGTGGGATCCTTCGCCGGCGGGCGCGCACCCTGCGGGGGCTAGCGCTTTTGGCGTTCACGATCTAGTGGGAAACGGGTGGGAGTGGACGCGGACGGAGTTCGCGGCCTTTCCGGGATTTACGTCGATGCCCTTCTATCCGGGCTACTCCGCGAATTTCTTTGACGGCAAGCACTACGTAATGAAGGGTGGCTCGCCGCGCACCGCCGCGTGCATGCTGCGGCGGTCGTTCCGAAACTGGTTCCAGCCGCATTATCCGTATGTCTACGCAACTTTCCGTTGCGTCGAGGACTAATCAAGCCCAATCTCGGGAGACCCCCCATGGCGACGCCCGCACTGTCATTATCGCTCCGGCACGTGTCCGCATTCGCGGCGGAAGTGCGCGAGAGCCTGACTAAATCCGGACAGAGAGAGCTGCCGTCAAAGTATTTGTATGACGAAGTGGGCTCGGCGCTATTCGAAACGATTTGCGTCTTGCCGGAGTATGGACTCACGCGGGCCGACGCGCGGCTGCTGGAGAAGTATGCTGGCGAGATTGTGGGGCGGCTGCCTTCGCCGGTTCACGTGGCGGAACTTGGCAGCGGCTCGGGAAAAAAGACGCGCTGGATTCTGGAGGCGCTTTCTCGGCGGCAAAAGACGTATTACTACCCCATTGAGATTTCGCCTTCAGCGCTGGCGGCATTGGCGAAAGAACTCGGGCAGATTGATATGGTAAGCATCGTGGGGTACGAGCAGCCGTACCTGGAAGGGCTGCGGGCGGTTGCCGAGGGACGCGGGGACCGCGATCATTTGCTGGTGTTGTTTCTGGGAAGCACGATTGGCAATTTTGATCGCGACAAAGGCGATGCATTCCTGCGGGAAATGAGAGCGATTCTCCAGCCGGGGGATGCTTTGTTGCTCGGCACGGACTTGGAGAAGAGCGTCGAGTTGCAATTGCTGGCCTACGACGATCCCGCGGGCGTGACGGCGGCGTTCAATCGGAATTTGCTGGCGCGCATCAACCGGGAACTGGGCGCGGATTTTGATTTGAGCTGCTTCGAGCACCACGCACGTTGGAACAGGGTGGAACGGCGGATCGAGATGCATTTGCGCTCGACGCGGCGGCAGACAGTACACATACCGGCGGCGAGCCTGCGACTCATGCTGGACGAAGACGAAACGATTTGGACGGAGAGTTCGCACAAGTATCAGACCGAAGAAATTGCGGAGATGGCGGAGCGCACGGGATTCCGTTGCGATGGCCAGTGGATCGACCAACAGTGGCCGTTCGCACAAAACCTGCTGATTGCGGGATAGCCGAGTGACCCGCCGGAGTCGGCGTCGGCTAGCAACCTTAGAGTGGTGATTAGCGTGACCCGTGTCCGGTGTTCCGTGGCGGGCGCCTGATCGCGCGAATGCAGAAAGAAAACTCCCAATTCCAAAAAACTTCATTCCCTTCTGCCAAGCTCCTCGAGAAATGGCGGCTACAGCGTGGGCTTCCGCTGGTGACCCGCGATCGCCGCCTCCAAGCCGCTGGAATCGAAACCATTTGGTGAGTTCCATCCGGTGGTAGCGGGCATTGCCGGGCCGGACGTTTTATTGTGCGGCGTCGCGCAAACCGCGGTATTTCATCATGGGCTCGACGCTGGGGTCTTGGCCACGCCAGGCGGCATACATCTTGGCCAGGTCTTCCGTGTTGCCGCGCGACAATACCATCTGGCGGAACCTGTCGCCATTGGCGCGCGTCAACCCGCCGTGGTCTTCAAACCATTGGAATGCGTCGTCATCGAGCATCTCCGACCACAGATAGGCGTAGTAGCCAGCAGAATAGCCGCTGTCCCAAATATGGCTGAAGTAGCTGGAGCGGTAGCGCGGCGGCACGGCGTTGAGCAGTAGATGAGTTTTCTCGAGCGCTTGTTTCTCGAACTCGTCCGGTTGCTGGAGGGGCGCACCGTCCGGCAGTGTGTGCCACTGCATATCTAGCTCGGCAGCCGCAACCAACTCCGTGAGTTTGTATCCCTGGTTGAAGTTCGCAGCTTTCTTGATCTTGGCCACCAGATCGGCCGGCATGGGCGCGCCGGTCTTGTAATGCTTGGCATAATGGGCAAAAACGGCGGGATAGAGGGCCCAGTGCTCGTTGAATTGCGAGGGAAACTCGACAAAGTCTCGCGCCGTCGCCGTGCCCGACAAGCTTGGATACTTGGTATTCGCGAACATGCCGTTCAGCGCATGACCAAACTCGTGGAACATGGTGGTGACATCGTCAAAGCTGATGAGCGCCGGCTCTCCAGGGGCGGGCTTGGGAAGGTTCGCGACGTTGTAGACCACCGGCAAAGTACCCAGAAGCTTTGACTGATCCACGAAAGTGCTCATCCAGGCGCCGCCGTTCTTATTGTCGCGCTTAAAGTAGTCGCAATAAAAAAGAGCCAGCGGCTTGCCATCCGCTTCCGAGACTTCGAAGACACGGACATCCGGCTGGTAGACGGGAATGTCCTTTCGTTCTTTGAAGGTGATTCCGTAGAGCTGATTCGCGGTATAGAAGACGCCGTTTTCGAGCACCGTGTTCAGTTCGAAGTAGGGCTTGACGTCCGCGTCATTCAGATCGTATTTCGCTTTGCGCACCTGCTCGGAGTAGAACTCCCAATCCCAGGGTTGGAGAGTGAAACCGCCCATCTGAGCGTCAATCAAATCCTGAATACCTTTTCCTTCGCTGGCTACTTTGGCGCTGGCGCCCGGCACCAGGGCATCCATGAACTTCAACGCGGCCTCCGGTGTTTTCGCCATCTGGTCGCCCAGCTTCCAAGCAGCGTGGTTCGCATAGCCGAGAAGTTGCGCACGCCGAGCACGCAGCTGTGCCAGGCGTGAGATGTCGTCGCGCGTATCGTTGGCGTCGCCTCGCTCGGCGCGATTCCAGGATTTCTCAAAGAGGGCTTCGCGCGTGGCCCGGACACTGAGAGCAGCAAGATCCGGCTGCTGCGTGGTGTTCTGAAGCGGGATCACATAACCTTCCAGCTTGCGGCTCTGGGCAGCCTGGGCGGCCGCGGCAATCTGCGCGTCGCTCAAGCCGGCCAAAGCACTCTTGTCCTTGGTCACATAGGCCCCGTCCTTCGTGCCCGCCAGGAGTTTGCTGGAAAAATCGGTCGAAAGCGTCGAAATCTCTTCGTTCAGCTTCTTCAACTCGGTTTTGTCGACATCGGAGAGATTGGCGCCGGAGCGCACGAACCTATCGTAAGCAACATTGAGCAGCCGAAGCGATTCCGGATCAAGGTTGCGGGACTGGCGCTGCTTGTAGACAGCCGCGACACGAGCAAAGAGTTTTGCGTTGAGGTAGATAGCATCTTGATGCGCCGCCAGCTTGGGGGCCTCCGTGGTCCGCACTTTCTGCAACACGGGATTGGTATTCGCCTGGGAGACGCCGCGGAAAGCAAGCATCGCTCGCCGAAAGAGCCGCCCGGACTTCTCCATGGCCACGAGCACATTCTCGAAAGTCGGCGGCGCGGGATTGTCGGCAATCGCCTGCATCTCGGAAAGTTCTTCCGCCATGCCCGCCTCGATGGCCGGCTGATAGTCTTCGTCCTTGATTTTGTCAAAAGAAGGAGCGTGGTACGCCAAGGTACTCGGCGCATAAAACGGGTTCGCGGGACCGAACTGCGCGTCGGCGGCGGTGGCCGGCGCGTATATCGCACTTAGCGCAATGACGCCAGACATAATCAAAGCAGAAGAACATTTCAGCATGACCTTCCCCGAGTGTGACGGCGTTGGGCCAAATCAGGGTCACCAGCCCACGCGACCTGATTGTAAGAGAATTCCCGTGTCGGCCACAAGAATTCGCAGGCTTGCCGCTTTCTGGAAGCGCTCGGTAAATCGGGCGCATCCGTAGCCGACCAGGTGGGATGCTCGCCCGTCTGCGGAAAGGACTCGTCAACCCCAGGACGAACCGTGGCCACCAGCCGATACCCTAGTCGCGGCACGGTCTCGATGTCCTGGTGCCCCTGGTGGTGGTCGGGCTGCCCATTTCTTTCAGCGTCCGGCGGTTCGCGGAATAGACGCGGGGCTGCTGGTGAAGGCTATGGGCAGCCCTTATGGGCAAGGCCCTCGCCTTGATCCCCTGCTATTGACGATCCTCACCAGACATACAACATTGAGCACATTTTGTCCCTATAGTACGAGCTGTCTATCGTTATATGAGCTTGCGCATGCCAGGCTACTGGAAGATCGCCGTCTATTGCGGGGATGAAGCCCTGGGCAGAACGCGGCCGCCGGGCGAGTTTGCATAGGTGCCATTTCCCGCTTATGTTCCGATCTTCGTCTAGGGGGAGATCTCCATGAGCTTAAGGACTAGGGCCACGGTAGCAGCTTTCTTTATGTTCGCGGTGGTTTTCGCGGCACGGGCGCAGGCACCGGTCCAGACGTCGGCTCAGGCGACGGCACCGCCGCCGGACCAAGAGTTCTACTCTCTTCGCGAGCCCGCCGCTGCGGGGAACGCGCAAGCGCAATTCACGCTGGCGAACCACTATTATAGCGGCCTCGGCGTTCCCCAAGACTACGCCCAGGCTCTGACGTGGTATCTGAAGTCCGCTAACCAGAGCTTCGCTCCTGCCCAGAACCAACTGGGCAACATGTACCAACATAAGTTCGGTGTGCCGCGGGATTACAAGCGCGCCTTAACCTACTATCGTTCCGCCGCGAACCAAGGCGATGCGCTCGCGGAGTACAATCTGGGCGCCCTGTTCGAGGATGGTGTTGGCGTCAAACGCGATTACAAGCAAGCCCTCAACTGGTACCGCAAAGCCGCGGACCAGGACTTGGCGGAAGCCGAGAAGCAGGTCGGCTATTTTTACCAGTGCGGATATGGAGTGAAGCAGGACTTTGCCCAAGCCCAAGCTTGGTATCTCCGGGCCGCAGGCCACGGCAACTCCGACGCCGAAAACCAGTTAGGCTACCTGGCCGAGGAAGGAGGGGGCCAGCCGAAGAATTACACTGAGGCTCTTTTCTGGTATTACAAGGCTGCTGAACACGGCAACGATCACGCGCAAGAAAACATTGGCTACATGTTTCAGAATGGCCTCGGCGTGCCAACCGATTATGCCCAGGCCATGTCCTGGTTTGACAAAGCTGCGGCCCACGGGAACAGCGACGCGGAGAACCAACTCGGTTGGATGTATCAATTCGGGCAAGGCGTAGAGCCCGACGACGCTAAGGCCGTGACCTGGTACCGCATGTCCGCCGATCAGGGCAATCGGAACGGCATCGACAATCTCGATCATTTCAAAGAACTGCTGGAAGACCGTGGCTCGGGGATGTGGGAAACCGCCAGTATCCCGGCCACCGATGCCGCCATCGCGCGAGCCCAGCGCTGGGCGAACATCCAGGATCTTCAAGCCCGCATTGCCGGATTGGAAGGCGACGCACAAAACCAAGACGATATTGCCAACCAGCTAGAACATAGCGGCAAACGCAAAAACGATGCTATCACCAAAATTTTCAACGCGGCCGGCAGCGTTCCCGCCGTCAAGTTCCACATCGATGCGGAAAAGTATCGCTCCGAAGCTGCGCGCCTGCGTGAGGAGCTCGCTAAAATCGAGAATCAAGACAAATTCTCAGCGTCCCGGCCCCCTAACGCCGTCCAGTAAATGGGATGGCCGTCAGAAGGCTTCGATGCGCCAGACGAGGCGGGCGGACCACGTTTTTTGCATGGTGAGTGGGGGACGCCAGAGGGCGAGAATTTGGGAACCCTGGTAGACACGCTCGAAGCCCTCCTCAGATTCGGAAACGGTTTCGACCGGGGCCACCCAGAACTCTTCGACGAGCGGAGCGTGCAAGGCCACGCGGACACGTTGCCAGCCGTCTTCCATGCGCAGGATGGGACCGGGCAGCACGCCGCTGAAGCGGAGATTTTTCTTGCCTGCGGGAGTTTCAAAGAAGCGGTCCGGCTCGGCGGGCGCAAGGAGATTGATGACCGACTCGATGCCCACGGCCAGGGGCTTAGGGAGAATCTCCTTGAATTTGAAACTGATTTCGCAAGCGGCTTCGAAGCCGTTGGGGGCAGGGCTGAATGAATACTGCTTGAGGAGGAGGAGTTTGGCGGTGGCAGACTCGCTCTTGCCCAGCAATGTTAGGGAGTCGGCGCGGAAAAGCTCGGCTTCGTAAGGAGCGGAGTTTTTCACCGTGTACACGCCGCCGGCGAATCCGGCGTCTTCGCGCAATTCGAGGGCTTCGTAGTCGGTATGGGTGCGTGTGGGGTCGAAGATCAACACTCGGAAAGCATGGCGGGGCCAGCGATCGTAACGGAGATATTTCTCCAAGCCAGGCTCCTTGACGCGGGTCTGCTCGTGAATGGAGATGGCCACCCCGGTGGCGGGCTTTCCGGCGGCTTCGCGCAAACGGGTGTGATAGGCCTCCGGGCGGCGCAGGATGGAATTGACCAGCGTGGCGGCCACGGGACGGAAATCGAGCGCGGCGATGGTGCCGCCGTCATTGGGCTTCAAAAGCGCTTGCGCTTCCGGAGTGGTAAAGAGCAATTCGTTGGCGCCGTCGGCATCGTAGTCCAAAAGTTCGACTCGCGGGACGAGCGCACCGGGAATCTGCCGGTCAGCGATGGCCTCGGCGCGAATCAGGTTGCGCCAGGGGTCGGTGCGGAGATGCGGAGCATAAATGCCGCCAAAAATGCCGTGCCAATAAGCGTCATTGCACTGGGCGTGCAAGAGCAGATCGCGCGCCAGCATCAATTCCTCTCTGGCCTTTGCGTCGTCGTGCCGGACCGGGGCAGCGGCAATGCGCGCGGAAACGCGGAGCATTTTTTTGTGCAACAGATTGGACTCCGCGTATTTGCGAAAAAAGCCGCGCCAGGAACCGCCGCGCAGGAAAGAAAGCACTTCTGGGCGGGTGTTGAACTCTTTCAAAACTTCATGAAAGCGCTGGCGGACGCGCGTGGGGAGAGCCCACTCGAGCATCTCCGTATAGGAAGCCGTGGGAAGATCGGCTCGGCCAAGGGGCGCGTGGGTTTCCAGATAGCCTCCAGGCGTGGAAACTTGGAGCCAATCGGAATTTTTTTCCAGCGCGGTAAAGAATTCCTCGAGCCAGCCATCTGTATAGCAGTGCTCGTGAGTGCCGGGCCAAACGCCGAACTTTTCCATGTCATCGCCCATGGCGGCGACGCCGCCTGGGTGTTTGCTGGCGGCGTCGCGCAAATAGGCGATAACGTCCTCGACTTTGCCGAAAGGAATGAGGTAGCGCAGCGCTTTCTGACCGGGGTAGAGCCACACGGTCTTGCCACGGTCTTCGGCGATGTAAGCGCCAAAAAGTTCCTCGGGCTCGAAACCGGCGGCGAGGAAATGCATGTCGTCCACCAGGGTGTAGGCGACATTTGCAGCCGCCAGTGCGGTGGGAAGTTGCGGCTCCCACACACGCTCGGCAAGCCATGCACCGGACGGAGCGCGGCCAAAGTGCTTCTGCACATAGGCGGCCAGGCGCTTGATCTGTTCGCGCTGATCCTCGGGAGGAATGGAAATCAGGATGGGCTCATAGAAGCCGCCCCCCACAAACTCGACCTGACCGCTTTCGACGAGATTCCTCAAGCGGGAAAAATACTCGGGGCGATTTTTCTCGATCCAAGTGAGCAGCGGGCCGGAATAGTGAAGGCCGAGATGAACCTTGGGGTGCGCTTCGAGGCGTGCAATAAACGGAAGATAGGAAGTATCGTAGGCTTTTTCGAGGACGTGCTCGAAATTGCCGCAAGGCTGATGGGCGTGAATGAGCAGAGCGAGATGGAACTTTGCGGGCATGGGGACAGTTTTTTCTCGCCAACATCATAACCCGTGCGCGGGGAAATGATGAATTGCGCCTGGGCGGGGGTAAATCCCGCTTCTCGATCCAGAAGCGCGGCGCGACTTCGAGGCCGCAGCCCATCGAATCGTTCAGAGCGCGGTGTGCTGCAACACCCAATCGGAGACGGCGGTCAAAGCTTCCGGGGCCATGGTCTCCTCAATGCTGCCGTACTCGTTGATGGAACCGGTCGGGCAGTGCTGGAAGAAGTGGTTCAAGCCCGGCAATTCGGCGGTTTGAAAATCCTGGTTGCCGGCGTCCTGGAGAGCCTTCTGAATTTTGGGAAGATTTTGCTTGGCGGGGACCTGGAGATCTTTTTCGCCAGTGAGCGCCAGGACCGGACAAGTGGTCTTTTGCAAGGCGGGGACTGGGTCATAGTCGAGAAAAAACCGGAACCACGGCGAGGCCACCACGCTAAGTTGCGACTGCAGAGCGGCCGGGGAGAGCATGGCGTTCATGCCGCTGGATTCAACCAGATCCGTCAACTTTGCTTCCAGGGCAGCGGGATCCTTTTCCTGGCGAACCAGCGCGTAAGTTTGTTTGTTGAACTCGCGCACTCTCGCGATCTGCTCGTCGTCGATGCCCGTTATTTTCAGAAGCAGCTCCGACTGGAGTAGCAGAGTGTCCTCGCCATTGAGGCCGGGTCCGGCGAGAAGAACGAGCCAAGCAACGCCGGAACGCGACGCGACCAGTGGCGCGATGAGGCCGCCTTCGCTGTGGCCGATAAGGCCGGTTCGCTTCGCGTCAATTTCCTTGCTAGTTTTCAAGTAAGAGAGAGCGGCTTCGGCGTCGGCGGCGAAATCTTCCGTGGTGGCATTGGCGTAGTCGCCAGTGGATTTGCCGATGCCGCGTTTATCGAAGCGCAGCACGGCGATGCCTTTCCGGGTGAGGTGATCCGCTAAAATCAAAAAAGGGCGATGCCCGGCAACAGATTCATCGCGGTCGTACGGGCCGGAGCCGCTGAGCAGGATGGCGGCGGGAAATGGGCCAGGCCCGCGAGGAACGGTGAGCGTGCCCGCGAGCGCGATCTTTGCTTTTTCGTTCGGAAAAGTGATTTCTTCTTCCTTGTAGGGATAAGGCTTTACGGGGTTTTGCGGGCGAACCAGTTCGAGAAGCTGGTCGGAACGTCGAAAATTGAGTTTCTGCTCGACACCGTTTTGCCTCCAGCTTCCAATGATCGCCGTTTTTGCAGCGTTGAGCGTCCCCTCGTAGACGCCACGCACCACGGGAATTTCGAAATGAAAGACGGCGTCCTTCTGGTTCACCTTGACGGCGGGAAGACCGCTCACTCCCTGGTCGGGACTATCGAGCGCGGCGACGAGATGCTTCTGGTCGTCATGCGAGACGTGCAGTTGCAAGCGCAAGCGCATGCCGTGGCCTTCCAGCGCGCCTTGCCAAACTCCTTCGGTGCCAGCGACGGCATGGGAAGGCTCTCTTGCACCGGCTCCCGCGGCCTGGCGGTGAAAAACAAGCGCCAGGCTCACATTGCCCTGGGTCCAGCCGCCATTGATGCTGCTGTAGTCGGGCGCGATTCTTCCTTGGTAAGTGGCGCCGACGGAAGCTACATGGAACTGGAGAGTGGAATCTCTTTGGGTAAGAGCGGTGACTTCAATGCCGTAGACGCCTTGATCGAGGCTATCGATGGAGGCTTTTAGAGAACCGTCTTCGGCTTTGGAAACATGCAGAACAAGATGGAGGACGGCTTCACCGGCTTGGAGCGAACCGGACCAGTGACCTTCTAGCGTGGAGTCAAGGCGCCGCAGTTGCCGTTGCGGCCGGGGAGCGGTCGGAGTCTGGGCTGAAGCTGTTCTAAAAGCGGCCAGGCTGAAGAAAGAAGTGGCTAAGAGCAGACCCGTGTTTCCGAGCTTCAAACCAGACCTCCCGACGGTGCGTACAGGATGGTAGATGATTCCCGGCCGAAAAGAGTTGGCAACCCGGCTGGTAACGGCGGAAGCCGATAGCGGGCATAGAAAAGGCGGCACGCGGAAACGTGCCGCCCAAAACCACAAAAAGCCCGGCGCTTGCTAAGAAGTCTTGCTACTTCCCTTGCTTTGCATACCAATCGGCGTTGATGGGCGTGAAGTTGTTCCATTTTTCCGGAAGGTCTTCGAGCGCAAATATAGCGGTCACCGGGCAAACCGGCACGCAAGCGCCACAATCAATGCATTCCGTGGGGTGGATGTAAAGCTGCGTTTCGCCCTCGAAAGCCGGTTCGTCCTTGCGCGGATGAATGCAGTCCACCGGACAAACATCCACACAAGCGGTGTCTTTTGTGCCGATGCACGGCTCGGCAATCACGTAGGCCATTAAAGGTCTCCTTTGTTCGGACAGTGGACCGGTGGCTCATCCTGCGCAACAGCACAACCGGCGAAAAATCCTTATATCATGCGGCTGCCGGGCACGACAAGCCGCTAAGGGAATTGTACGCGGTGGGAAGAGGTTTCTCAACCGGCGGAGGTGCGGATAGAATGAGAGCGGAAGGAATGACCATGAAAATGAAGATGGGCCTCGTTGCACTGGTATTGCTGGGAGCGGCCGCAGCGCTGGCCGGGCCGCAGACCGCGTCACAAGAAACGAAGACCGCGGCGTCCCGCGATCCGGCGATGATTGACCTCGAGGCTTACGAGAAATTGGTCGCCGAATACCACGGCAAGCCCCTGCTGGTGAATTTTTGGGCCACCTGGTGCGAACCCTGCCGGCATGAGTATCCCATGCTGAATGAATTGGCGAAGCAATATGCTCCGCAAGGATTGAAAGTTGTGGGCGTGAGCCTGGATGGCGACGGCGATTTGATCTTAATGCGGCGTTTCCTGGCCCGCTACAAACCGATATTTCCGAACTACCGGAAAACAGCCGGCCAGATACGGTCGTTCACCCAAGCGGTGTTGCCTGGCTGGACAGGATCGCTGCCGGTTTCGATTTTTTACAGCAAGGATGGCCGGCAGGCCGGACACCAGCTGGGCGAAGGTACGCGGGAAAGGTATGAAGAAGCCATCCGCGCGCTGTTGGCCTCGGGATCTAACTAACGAGCGACGATCCGCAGCGTCTCTACGCAATATTTGTTGAAAGCACGGTGGCGGGTAGGAACCGAAGAATTGCGCGGAAAAAGGAAATAGGGCTGACAATTCCTGCGCCGATGCTGGGAGAAAACGATGATTCGTAGCGAGAATTTGCGCAGCGGGTACATTCAAGATGATGTTGAGGAATACCTTTATCAACTGCTGCCGGAGCGCGATGCGGTGGTAATGGAGATAGAAGACTACGCAGCGCAAAATGAGGTTCCCATCATCGGGCCGGCGGTGGCGCGATTGTTGGCGTTGTTCGTCGAAGTTTCCGGGGCAAAACGTATTTTTGAAATGGGTTCGGCGATTGGGTATTCGACGATTTGGCTGGCGCGCGCGGCGGGGGCCAAGGCAAAAGTGATTTACACGGATGGCGATCCGGAGAAAGCGCGCCGGGCGAAGGATTACTTTCGCCGGGCGGGAGTGGCCAAGCGCATCGAAGTGCGCGTTGGCAACGCACATGACTTGTTAAAGAAAACACCGGGCCAATTCGACCTGATCTTCAACGACGTGGACAAGCACCAATATCCGGACTCACTGCGCGTGGCGCTGCCCAAACTGCGCCGCGGCGGCTTGTTCATTTCCGACAATACGCTGTGGTCCGGAAAAGCGGCGCGGCCAGCGGCTCCCTACGACGCTGACACACAAGGCATCCAGGAATTCAACCGGCTCGTTTACGCGACGAAGGAACTCTATCCGGTGCTGATTCCCCTGCGCGACGGCGTCACCGTCTGCCGGAAACAGTAGCCCGTAAAGAGCTTAGGAACGGAAGAAATTGCGGAGCAGGAAGCCGAGGTTGGCGGGGCGCTCGGCTAGACGGCGCATGAAATAGGGGAACCAGTCTATGCCAAAAGGGATGTAGATGCGGACGCGATAGCCATCCTGGACGAGCCGGCGCTGAAGATCCGTGCGCACTCCGTACAACATCTGAAACTCGAAATCGTCCTTGGAAATCTGCTTGGCGGCGGCATGGCGAATCGTGGCGGCAATCATGCGCGGATCGTGAGTGGCGATACCGTGATAGAAACCGCTGGACAGCAGCGTCTCCATCAAGCGCACGAAGTTAGCATCTACGTCGGCTTTGTTAGGAAAGGCCACGTCCTCGGATTCCTGGTAGGCGCCTTTGCACAAACGAATGCGACAGCCGTACGCCAGCAAATCGGCGATGTCCGTTTCACTCCGGTACAAATACGCTTGGATGACCGTGCCTACGGCAGGATTGCGCGCGCGCACGCGTTTGACGAGTTCGACGGTGCGCTGCGTGTAGAGAGAACCTTCCATATCGATGCGCAGAAAATTATCGAAACCGGCGGCGCGCTCCACGATGGAAAGAACCAGGCCTTCACAAAATTCAATGTTGATATCGAGGCCGAGTTGCGTGAGTTTGCCGGAAACATTGGCGTGCAGCTTTTCCTCCGCGATACGCTCAAAAACCTCGAGATAAGCGTCGCGGGAATGCTGGGCATCGGAGATGCTAGCGACATTTTCGCCGAGGTAATCGAGGCTAGCGAGCATGCCCCGGTTGTTGCATTCGCGGGCGGCGGCGATAGCTTCGTCCAGCGTTTCGCCGGCGACGAAACGGCGCGCCATGCGCCGCGTGGTGCCATTGGAGGTGACCCAATTGGCAAAGTTCTTGCTTTCGGAAAGTTTGAGCAACGTCGACCGCAGCATTCTGGACCAATTATGGCAGCCTGCGGAGGGCGAAACTAGTGTTTGTGCTCTTCCAGAAACTTTTCCGCATCGATGGCGGCCATGCAACCGGAACCGGCAGCGGTAACCGCCTGGCGGTAACGATGGTCCTGCACATCGCCGGCCACGAACACGCCGGGAATCGTGGTGAGGCTACCGTGCTGGGCTAAGAGGTAGCCGTTAGCGTCCATTTCGAGTTTGCCCTTGAAGATGATGGTGTTTGGATCGTGGCCGATGGCCACAAACACTCCGGCGAGAGCAATTTGACGTGTGTCCTTGCTTTCCAGATGGCGCAGCCGCACTCCTTCGACGAAGCCCTGAGGGGCAAGAATTTCCTCGACTGCAAAAGGTGTGACAAACTCTATTTTCTCGTTGGCTTTCGCGCGGTCAATCATGATTTTGGAAGCACGAAATTCATTTCGCCGGTGAATGACGTAGACTTCGCTGGCGTAGCGCGAAAGGAAATTGGCTTCTTCCATGGCGGAATCGCCGCCGCCGACCACAGCAATGGACTTGCCACGGAAGAAATAGCCGTCGCAAGTGGCACAGGTGGAAACGCCATGGCCGATCAGTTCCCTTTCGCCTTTCAAGCCCAGCAAGCGCGCCGAAGCTCCGGCAGCCACAATCAGCGCTTGCGCTTCATAAGTGTCTTTCCCGGCGATGATTTTGAACGGACGTCTGCTGACGTCGACTTCGGTGACCGCGCCAGCTTTGAACTCCGCGCCGAACTTTTGCGCTTGCTTGCGCATGTTCTCGATCAGCTCCGGCCCCATGATGCCTTCCGGGAAGCCCGGGAAATTTTCAACGTGGGTTGTAAGGGAAAGCTGGCCACCCGGCTCATGGCCGTCGACCACCAGGGGCTTCAGGTTCGCGCGCCCAGCGTAAATCGCAGCAGTTAGACCGGCGCAGCCGCTGCCGATGATGACGACGTTGTACATGCGATCTTTCTCCATCCATTAGATTCGGCACTCGGCCCGCCGGGTACGGCGCAGGCCGGTATTGTAGCATTCCCTCCCCGCCGATTCGGAATAGGAGCAGCCAAATTGGAGAGGTCTTTTTCCCGGTGGCGCATTGACCGCTAGGAAGACACGCCGATATAGTTCAAAGAAAATATTCGTTGTGCCTAGGAGAAAAACGCCATGGACCAGCGCTACCCTATCGGAGATTTTGCAATGCCCCCGCAAGTGTCGCCCGCGCGGCGGCAGCAAGCTATCGAAGAGATCGCCGCAGCGCCGGCGAAACTGCGCGCCGCCGTGAAAGGCCTGAGCGATTCGCAGCTCGATACGCCTTATCGCGAAGGCGGCTGGACCGTACGCCAGGTCGTGCATCACGTTCCGGACAGCCATTTGAACGCCTACGTGCGATTGAAACTGGCGCTGACCGAGGATAAGCCCACCATCAAGCCGTACGACCAAGCCGCTTGGGCCGAGTTGGCCGATGCGAAATCGACGCCAATTGAAGTTTCGCAGACGCTGCTGGATTCGGTGCACGCGCGCTGGGACAAATTGTGGCGCTCGCTGAAGCCAGAACATTTCGCCAGAGTTCTCGTCCATCCCGACCACGGCGAGCGCACCATTGATTGGCTGCTGTTCGTCTACGAGTGGCACGGGAAACATCACGCGGCGCACATCACGGAGCTTCGCAAGAAAAAAGGTTGGTAGCCTTCCATCATCTGGCTGAACAAGATGACGGCCTCGCAGACTTGGGACCCGGAACGCTATGCGCGCAACGCCCGCTTTGTCAGCGACCTAGCCGCGGCCGTGGTCGAGTTACTTGCGGCGAAGCCGGGAGAACGCATCCTGGACCTTGGTTGCGGCGACGGCGTGCTAACAGCGAAGCTCGCGGCCATGGGGTCGAGCCTCGTTGGAGTTGACGGCAGCGCCGCGCAGGTTGCCGCGGCTCGAAAACTGGGACTGGACGCGCGGGTGATAAATGGCGAACGGCTTTCCTTCGACGGCGAGTTTGATGCCGTGTTCAGCAACGCGGCTCTGCACTGGATGCGGAATCCGGTGGCGGTGATTTCCGGAGTGTGGCGCGCACTTCGGCCCAACGGACGGTTTGTCGCGGAGTTCGGCGGGTTTGGCTGCGTTGCGAAAATCAAGAAGGCCTTGGTCGGCGCCCTAAATCGCCGCGGCATGGACGGAGAGGCGGCGGTCCCCTGGTATTTCCCGACCGTCGAAGAATATTCTCTGCTGCTCGACAAAGCGGGCTTTTCGATATCCACAATCGCGCTCATCCCTCGTCCCACGCCACTTCCGGGGGACGTCACTGGCTGGCTGGAAACGTTTGCGGAAAGTTTCACGGCTTGCTTGCCGCCGGCGGAGCGCCCCGCCTACATCGCCGAAGTGCGCGAAGCTTTACGCCCAGAGCTAGCGGATGCCGAAGGCCGATGGACCGCCGATTATGTGCGCTTGCGGTTTGCGGCCTGGAAACAGGTTTAGAAGAAAACTGGCGGCCCCGCGATCCCCTGGCGCAAAGTGGCGCGGCCCACGCCGCCTCGTGTAGCATGATGCGGTTAGGAAAAAAGGAGAGCGCATGAGCCGGACAGCGGGAACGTACGCAATTTTTGAAACTTCGCAGGGAAACATAGTGGTGCGTTTGTTGGAAAACGAGGCGCCCAAGACGGTGGCGAATTTCGTCGGGCTTGCCGAAGGCACCAAAGAATTTACGAACGAAAAGACCGGCCAGAAGGAAAAACGGCCGTTCTACGACGGGCTGATTTTTCATCGCGTGATTCCGCAGTTCATGATTCAAGGCGGCTGCCCGCACGGCAGCGGCATGGGCGGGCCAGGCTACAAATTTGCGGACGAGTTTCATCCGACGCTGAAACATGCGAAAGCCGGGAAACTCTCGATGGCCAACTCCGGACCGGGAACCAATGGGAGCCAATTTTTTATCACTGTGGCGGCGACACCGTGGCTGGACAACCGTCACACCATCTTTGGCGAAGTGGTCGAAGGCCAAGAGGTGGCGGACAAAATCTCAAACTTGCCGCGCGATTCGAACGATCGCCCCAAGACTCCCGTGTCCATCCAGAAGCTGCGCATCGAACGCGTCGCTTAAGTCGGCGCCCTCGCGATGCTCACGCCCGAGCGATTATTCGGAGTGCTGATCGAATTGATCTTTGTTTTGCTCGGCTTGCTGGTGATATGGCTGGGATTGGTGCGGCACGTCTATGTGGAACGGCACGGCGCCGCTTGGTTGATTCTCAGCGTGGCGCTGATCGTTTGGGGACTGCGCGCTTTGTACCGTCCTGGCCAGTGGTGGTCGCGCTGGCAGAACTGGACGCGCGGGCTATCGCTCCTACTTCTAGGCGCCCTCATGCTGATCATTTCACGCGTACCGTTTCATTTTGTCGATCCCCTCCTTGCGGCTGGCGGAGGCTTAATCGCATGGCGCGGGATCATGGGGACGTTTTTGGTCTTGCGGCCCCGGTAGAGAGTTTTTCCGAGAAGAATGCGCCGGCAAATTTTGCCAGCAGTCCCAGCAGTCTTCTTTTCTTTCTTTTTCTTGGGCTTCCACTATAATCCGCGGAACAGACAGCCCTCCCCAGGTTTCGAAATCCGCCGGGCCGTCCGAAAATCTTGTTCAAAGAGAATAAAGGAGAACGCTCGTGCTGAAAGAGTTCAAGGAATTCGCCATGCGGGGCAATGTCATGGATTTGGCGGTCGGCGTAATCATTGGCGCTGCGTTTGGAAAAATTGTGACGTCGCTGGTCGAGGACGTGCTCATGCCCCCCATCGGCCAACTGATTGGCAAGGTCGACTTTTCAGGCTTGTTCATTAGCTTGAGCGGAAAGTCCTTCGACACTCTCAAAGCCGCAAAAGAAGCGGGCGTGGCGACGCTGAACTACGGAATCTTCCTGAACAACGTGGTCAATTTTCTGATCGTCGCGTTCGTGGTTTTCCTGGTCGTTCAACAGCTGAATCACCTCACCAAGAGACCAGCGCCAGCGGCAGTATCCAGCACTAAAGACTGCCCGCAGTGCGCCATGCCGATTCCACTCACGGCGAGGCGATGTGGCCATTGCACTACGCCGCTCGCGTGAAGGCTTGATCCGCTTCAGCTCTTCGGAGCCTTTTTCTTCTGGATTTCTTCGAGATGCGCGCGCAAGCGGTTGACCACGAGGTCTTCGTGTCCTTCGTCCATTTCCTTTTGCACTTCTTCCAGCGCGAAGTGCACGACGTCGTGGTGGTGGATTTCCAGGGGCGCAACGGCGTCACTAAAACGCAACCACAGCCGGTGCAGCAGATTGACTTCATTGGCCGTCAGATTCGGCGCGTGTGGCCCCAGGACTTTGTAAACCTTGTCCCCGGTGGGCATGTGAATTTCCAGGTTGAACTGCGGCCGCAAATCGCCGAGCTTCTCCCAGGCTTCGCCAATCAGCCGGGCCTGCTCTTCGGTGCTTCCTTTGGTGGAATGTCCCAGAACAATGGTGCTGGATTGCAAAGACGTCGCCGCGCGCAGGATGCCATCGGCGAGGTCGTTGGCCGAAACGACGGCGAGGCGGATGGACTTACCGCGTTTCTCCGCTAGCGAAAGAGCCTGCGAAAAGAGTTGCTGTTCGATGCTGCCGAAAAGCTGCTCGGCTTCGAGTTCGTATTCGCCGGAGGCGGAGCGGCGCAACAAGCGCACGTGCAATACGACGACATCGCGGCGGCCGGGTTTGACGCGATCCAGCACATTGCCCAGGTGATAGAGGGAGTGCAGATTGCTGACGGGTACCAGGATGTTGCCGGGACGAGCGCCAACGGCGGCGGGTGTCAGCTCCCCTTCCATCTCCAGATGGAACTGGTCCATCTCGACGTGTTTGGCATTGCCGCGCGCGTGGTGGGTGACTTTTTCCGAAATCGTGAAAACGATGAAGAGCACGACGGAAAAGGTGACGCCGGCGATGGTCGCGTCTTTCTTCGTGAACAGATTCACGACGGCGATACCGAGCAAAGTCAGGGTAATCAAGCCCAGGCCTAGCGGGATTTCCACGCCAAAAATCGTAAAGTTCAACGGCACGCGGTACTCGCGATCGCCGGGATGCGTGTAGCGCAGGATGAGCACCGCCAAGCCCTTCATCGCGAAGCTCCAGATCACGCCGAAGGCATAGAGGTTGGCGAGGAAGGTGACATCGCCGCGGCTGATGATGATGGTGATGATCTGCAAGAACGCGACAATGTTGATGATGCGATGCGACGTGCCAAATCTGCGGTGCGGCTGGCGGAACCAGTCGGCTAGCACCCCGTCTTCAGAAACCCGGTTGAGCACGCCGTTCGAACCGACGATCGCGGTGTTCACCGCTCCCGCCAGAATCAGCGTGCCTACCACGACGACAAAGCCGTGGAAGATTAGCCGTATCAGGAACGGGCCCTCCAGATTCATGGCCAGCCCGCCGATGAGATTTTCCAGATAGTTCTGGCGAACATTGTCGGGAATGATCATCACTGCGAAAAACGAAACCAGCGAAGTAAACACCAGGCTGTAAATGAAAATGACCAGCCCGGTTTTCTTCAGATTCGGAAGCTTGGGATGCTCGATTTCGCGGTAGACCTGCGCGAGGGATTCTTCGCCGCTCATGGCCAGCACGGAGTGGCCGAGGCCGATGAAGATAGCGATGATTCCGGCGAAATGCGCGAAATGCACGCCGTAGAGCCAGCCCATGGCGTTCGGCTCGAGTTTCAGATTTTTCGGATGCGGAATCGGCGGCAGCGCGGGATGCCGCAGCAAGACGGTGTAAATGCACCAAGCGATGAGAATCACCACCATCACGGTGGTGACCTGCATGATGCGCATGGCTTTCTGGCTGGACTCGTGGACGCCTTTGACGTTGTACCACCAGAAATAAACGGTCACCAGGATGGCGAAACAAGCCGCGCCGAATCCCGGTGAGATGTGCAAGCTCACGTGGATGTAGTCAAACGTTTCGTTTAAGAGCCCGACGAGATATTGTCCCGCCGACACGCCGCTGATCGGCCCGGTCAAAATGTAATCGAACATCAGCGCGGAGACGCTGAACTTGGCGAGCGTGCCGCCCATGGCCTCTTTGACCACGCGATAGACGCCGCCGCGCACAAACATGCTGCAGCTCTCGACGTAAATGGCGCGCACGGCATAGGAAAACAGCATGATGCCGAGGATGAACCAGGGCGCGGCCTTGCCGATGTAGCCTTCGGCTTCGCCGCCCGCGTAGTATGCCGAAGAAGCCAGATCGTTAAGCACGATCGCGGCGGCACGCCAGAAGGAAATGAAGCTCAGGAGCGCCGTGGTGGCAACCAGAACGCGCGGAATACCGTTGCCGCGGCTGCCTGCGGCAGCCGGGCTATGGGGAGTGCTGTTCACGTCTGGGTATCGTTAAATTGCAGATTGAAATGCTCGCATTTTTAGGGCGGTAAGTCTAGCTTGCCGCGGCGACGAATGCTCGAAATGCCCTAGCCGGCATGGGCTCGGAAGGCCGTGGCGCATTCGGCGCAGGGGCAGATATTGCGGAGATGGTCGTAGCTGTAGATGCCCGTGGAATGGCCATCGGTAAAGCTGATCTGCACCGCATAGTTGCCCACCACCGTGGCGGCTTGGGCGCGCGGCCGGGGCTTGAACATGGGCAGCACTGGAGAGGATTTGAAAGAGGAAGCGCCTAAGGAAGCTTTCTTCTCCCGTGCTTCGTTGCACGTAGCGCAGGGACATTCCTCGCGCAGATAGGCAAACTCGTAGTGGCTCAAGTGGCCGTCGGCCCAGGTGATATCCACCCCGGCGCCGCTCGAAACGTGAATCTTGACGCTGGTCGGCTTTTTTCTCGGGTCGCTGGGCGTCGGCATGATCTCGATACGCGGCTAGGCTTTAGGCTTACCGTTACAGCACTCACCCGGAGGAATGGGATTCCCATGCGGGCAGGTCTTCGGGTGACCCAGGAATGTACAAATGCGCTGGTCTAGTTCCGGGCTGATGATGTGCTCGAACTTGCAGGCTTGCGTGTGCGCTTCGGATTCGTCGATGGAAAAAGTGTCCTTGAAGAGGCGCTCGGCCAGGCGATGGCGGCGGACCACGTCGCGCGCGCGCTGGCTGCCCACGGGCGTGAGCTGCACTTCCCCGTTCTGCATTTCGACCAAGTGCAGGTCGGACATGCGGGAAAGAACGCGCCTGGCAGGCTCGTTGACGACCACTGGCAGGCTACCCGCCGGACCAGTGGCTTGCAGGCGCTCCGCTTCGGCGGGCTTCCCTTCTTCGCCGCAAACCCAGATTTGCTCGAGGAGATGGTCGAAACGGATTTCGTCGTCGGTGGAAACCGGAGTGCAACAGTCCGGCGTGTCGGCCAGCGGACAAGCCAGCGGATGGCCTGGACCATGCTGCGCCGTGTCAAAGTGCAGGTGGCCATGAGCGAGTTCGATGCGGCGGTCGGCTTGGCGGGCGATGTCCGGATCGTGCGTCACCATCAGGATGGTGTGGCCGGAGTTGTGCAATTCGCGGAAGATCTGGATGACGATGTTTTCGTTGGCTTCGTCGAGATTGCCGGTGGGCTCGTCGGCGAGAATAATCTTCGGTTGATTGATGAGCGCGCGCGCGATGGCCACGCGTTGCTGCTCGCCGCCGGAAAGTTGCGCGGGGAGATGGGCCAGGCGCTCGCCAAGGGCTACGCGCTTCAGCGCTTCTGCGGCTTCCTTCTCGTCCGTGACGCTGTGGAAATATTGCGCGAGCATCACATTTTCCAGCGCGGTCAGATACGGCACGAGATGAAATTGCTGGAAGACGAAACCGACTTTCTCGGCGCGGTAACGAACCAGTTCGTTTTCGCGAAGTCTCCCTAGGTCGACGCCGTCAACGACCACGTGTCCTGACGTGAGCGTGTCCAGGCCGCCGAGAATGTTGATGAGCGTAGTCTTTCCGGAGCCGGAAGGACCCATGAGCGCGACCCACTCGCCGCTATGAACATCGAAGCTCACGCCGCCGAGCGCGCGCAAGTTGCCATACTGCTTGATCAGATTTTCGATGACTACTTGCTTAGCCGCAATTCGCGGCGGCGCCGCAACTAGGGTACTCACGCTTCACCCCTGAACACCGATGCCGGCCGGATGCTGGCCAGCCGCCGCAGCGGGAAGGCACTCAGAATCGCGACGATCACAGTTAAAGCCACAGCTACAGGATACACAATCAGCCGCGGCCGCGCCGCCACTCCGAAGACCGCTTTGCCCAATCCAACAGAAAGGAAAATCCCCGCCGCCGCGCCAAGCAAGCCGCCGGCAAGCCCGAGCAAGGCCGCTTCCGCAAGGAAAAGCCGCAGCACGCGCCGCATCGACCCGCCAATCGCTTTCATCAAGCCCACGTCCATCTTCCGTTCCATGGCCACGTTGGTCATCGCTGCCATCACGCACAGCCCGGTCAATAGGAGCACGATTCCCACCGTGGCCGTCAGCAACCCGCTGATGCGGCCGTAGATCTTGGCTTGGGCTTCGGTGAATTGGCGGATCGGAAGAACCTGGGCGTCAGGAAGAATCCGCTGAAGATCCTTAACATAGTCTTGCACTTCGCTGGGCGTACCCGGGACGACGAGCTCGATGGAGCTGATGCGGCCGGGCAGACCGGCCAGCCGCTGCGCGGCTCGCAGTCCGATGGCCACCTGGTCGTCTTCGGGTCCACCGGTTTGGTAGAAGCTTCCGACGTGGCAAGTCTCGCGGCGATCGGCATTCGTCAACGTGAAATCTGCGTCTTGCTGGTCTCTCAACTGGCGCGCAACATTTGTGCCCACAACGCACTCGTTACCCGTGATTGGCACAGCCGCATTGGGAGTGAGTGAGGCGCTGGGCGAAGATCCAACCGCGCCGGTGAGAAACGCTAGCGGATGGCTACCCGCGACGACGGCAGAAAAAGATTCTCCGCGCCCTACCGGAGAAAGCCGCGCTACCAGGTAGAGCCGCGAAGTTATTACCACGCGGCCGCTTCGGAGATTCACCGGCACAGAGGGGACCAGGGATTCGGGCAATGTTTCGGCGCGGAGTTGCGAAGAATTTTTGGAGAGCACCATCACATTGGCCCCGAAAGCGCGGAACTCCGTGGTGAGGCGACGCTTGGCGTCCACTTCGAGATTGAGGAGGGCGGCGGTGACGGCGGCGCCTGCGCCAAGAGCAAGCAACATGACGAAGAGGCGGCCCGGATTGGCGCCGAACAAGCGGCGCATGATGCGCCAGAACATGGCCCGATTGGTAGCGCGGCGGTCGGCCATCATTCGCCTCGCAGGATAGGCGCCGGTTCGATGCGCGAAGCCCGATGCAACGGAAGGGCGCTGCCCAGAATCGTGACGCCGGCAGCCAGCGCAATAATCACAAAAAAGACAATCAGCGAAGGCTCAGGCGCGGCCCCAAAGATTTTTTCGCCAAGAAGCCGTGCCAGAATTATCCCCAGCGCATAACCGGCTCCTCCGCCCAGGAAGGCAAGCAAGAGTTGTTCCGCCGCGAGCAGAAATCCCACTGTGCCGGCGCCCGCGCCCAGCGCCTTCATCAAGCCAATCTCGGTGCGCCGTTCGATCACCGAAGCCGCTGAAGACGCGCCGACAGCCAAGGCCGCCGCCAGCAACGCTGCGCCGGTCACCAGCCACAGCAGCATGCGCACTCGCGTAAGAATCTGCCCTTCGCCCTCCGCCACGCGCCGAATCACGCGCACCTCGGTGCCCTTCAGCTCCTCGCCAATTTGCAGAGCGATTGAGGAAATGTACGGCGTGCAATACCAGCGGTCATATTCCACCGGTGTCATGGTCTTGGGATCTTTGCGCGCAAAGGCATCTTCCGGCTTGGTCAGCGCACTGACAAAGAGCTTGCGGTATTGTCCCGGCTTGTTGGCCAGTTCCTGCGCCACGGAAAGCGGCGCGAGCACGCTTTCATCTTCCGGCCCCCCCGAGGAAAGCAGTCCCACCACTTTCATGGTGATCCAGCGGCTATGATCTCCCGCACTCACGTTTAGATCGTCGCCGATCTTCACGCCAAACTTCTTTGAGAAATGGACGCCCGCAACGCATTGCGGCGAACTCTCGGCAAACCACTTCCCTTCGACGTTCCACCAAGGATTTGTTTTTTCGACTCCGCTGACGTAGGTAGTGCCGTCCGGAATGGCCATGGTGTGCTGGGCCCAAGCACCGATGAGCGTCGCATTTCCAACCGCGGCCGGTGCGAGCGAAGTCTTGGAAGCCGGCGACCAAGCCGCGACGGGAACCTCGAGGATGGGGCTGAATCCCATGATGTTGTGGCGCCAGAAAATCGTTTTCAATTTGGGCAGGTCCGCTTCCGGCAGATATGCTCCCGCATTCACCGGACGATAATCCACGCCGCCAATTTCGAGCGGCAGCGAATCCGCTTGCGGTGTAACCAACAAATTCGCGCCCAAACTGCGGAATTCTTTCGCCAGCCGGTCGCCAACATCCAGCGATACGCTCAGCGCCGCCGTCGCTACGCCCATGCCAAGCGCCAGCGCCGCCCCGGTGAGGAACTTGTGCCGGGGACGGCGTCCAAAAGAGTCGGCAACAATTCTGAGAAACATAAAGGGTTGGTAGCGCTAGCAAAGGCACGCTAGAGAGTGCCGCTACTGCGGAATCTCCTTGGCCGCTAAGGTCAACGCCGAAATATCGATCAGCAAGTCTCCGCCATCCACATGCCATGCCACACCGATCGGATTGCAGCCCCCTTGATCCCCAATCGACGGAATGTAAATCGCCGAAGCGCAGTGCCGGCAAATGACGTTCTGGCCATCCTGCCGGTAGCCCTCCGCTCCGCAGATGCGGCAAGCATCCAATGCCACTCCCCACCCGTTCGGCTTCTTGATAATCATGAACCGCAGCAGCTGACCGCCCGCATTCACAGTGAAAAGATGCAGGCCACCATCCTGAACTTCACTGAGCGGCACGCGCACATTATTCCCAACCGCGGCAATCGCCCGGGCCGTCGGCGGCGCCGAGTTTGCCCGCGCATAAATAAAATCAGCCGTAAGCACCAGAATCACGGTGAGCGACGCGACGGCTGCCGCCATCATCCAATTCCGTTGACGCCGGTTCTGCGACTCGAGCAGCCGCTTCTCCGCTTCATTCCTCGCTCCCGGACCGCCCTTATTCTGCTTGGCCGCCTGCCATTCGCGAAGAATCAACAGCGTCGCCGCGCCAAAAATGAAAACAAAAAAGAACAGCTCGTTGCGGACAATGGGCCCCAGAATGGCCATTTCCGTCTTGCTCGACGGCAGCCAGCGCGCTTCGCTCAGTTCGTGCAAGCCGGTAATCGCCAGTTGAAATGCCACCAGCATTAGAATGAGGCTCGTGGCGGCAAAGAAGCGGTGGAGCGGCACGCGCAAAGTGCCCTTGAAGAAGAAAAGTCCTACCGTGACCGCCCCAGCGATCCCCGCAATCGTCCCGATCCAGGTCTCGAGCCCCTCGCTTGAAAGCTCCACGGCTCGCAATATCAGGGCCAGCTCCGCCCCCTCGCGCAAGACCATCAAAAAAACAAAAAGAAAGATTCCCCAACCCACCGCGCTCCCCGCTTTTTCCGCGTAGGCCTCCACCTTGGCTTCAATTTCTTTTTTCAGGTGCCGCGCAACTCGGTTCATCCATACCATCATCGTAATAACGAAGACCGCCGCTATGAGCAGCAGCAGCCCCTCGAACCCGTCTTCGTTGATACGGAAGCGCTCCAAAGCCACGGCCACCGCCAGGCTGAGCGCCGCAGCCGCCGCCACGCCGTACCACACGAATCGCGCCAAGTGCGGGCGGCCCGTGCGAGAAAGATAGACGAGAATGATGCCGACAACGAGCGCAGCTTCCACGCCTTCGCGAAGCGCAATGAGTAGAGCCGAGAGCAAAGCGACTCCAGTTGTAAATGATTTGCAACTACAATTTAATTCTACCGCACCCCAGCATTTCCGTCAACCGGACCAGTTTGGTCCTATTTCCTTCCCACGCCTAGGTTATCCTGTTTGATGCTCATGCGCATCATCCGGGGCAGTCTCGCTTTTCTCTTGTCGTTGCTGCTTTGCGCACAGGTTCCCGCACAAGGGCCGGTGCCATCAGAGCCGCAAGCCGCCCCGGTGCGCCCCGATCCCCAGCGTGCTCAGAAATATGTCGAACAGGGAGACCAAGCCGCGGAAGCTGGAAATTACCAGGAAGCGCTCGTGGCGTACGAAGAAGCAGCGCGTTACGCCCCTCAGGAGGCTTACGTCATCGAACGCGGTGCCGCGCTGCGCTCCAAGCTGGTTCGCGCCTACATCGAAAGCGCGGAACGGGATGCTTTGGCAGGCTTGCTGACCAAGGCCACGGAGGATTTGCTAACGGCGCTGCGGATCGATCCCGGAAACACTATCGTTGAAGAACGGCTTGCGCAAATCAAGGCCCTGGATGACCAGCCCCCTACCAAGCACGCCTCCCGAATCCCCGGCCTGCCGCGGCTTCAGCCGCAACCGGGAAAGCAGAAGCTGGACCTGCGCGGTGATACCCAGACGGTCTATGAACAACTGGCTAGCTTGTTCGGCATCCAAGTAGCCTTCGATCCGGACCTCAGTGCGAAGAGCGTGCACCTCCGCCTTGATGATGTGGATTTCAACACTGCCGCGACCCTTCTCGGAACGCAAGCGGGAACCTTTTGGGTCCCGCTGACTCCCGCGAAAATGTTTGTCGCTCCCGATACGCCGGAAAAGCGCCGGCAGTACACCGGGGAAGCGGAGCAGACCTTTCCGTTGGCGGCCGCCGTCGGCCCCGAGGATGCCACCGAGATGCTGCGCATCCTGCGCGACATCACCGCAGCAACCCACATCGACCTGGACACTCGCAGCCGCACCATCACCATGCGCGACACCCCCGAGCATCTCGCTCTTGCCGGAGAATTGATCGAGCAACTCCAAAGGGCCCGCGGCGAACTCGTGCTGGAGATCGAACTCCTCGAAGTGGACCGCAACAAAGCGCGCGCGCTCGGAATTATCCCTCCGTCTTCGGAACAGATTATCGGCTTGACGACTCAGGACTTAAATTTGATTAAGTCCTCGACCACGCTCACCAACCTGCTCACCAACATTCAACAAGTTTTCGCCGGAAAGGGCTTCTCCGGCATTCCCTCGGTGGTCCCCATTGGAGGCGGCTTGTCCACTTTTCTGCTCACCCTTCCGAGCGCCGCCGTCAATTTCTCCGATTCTCTCTCGCTGGTTCAGAGCGGGCGCCAGGTGCTCTTGCGCGCACAAGACGGAAAGCCCGCAACCTTTTTTGTCGGCGACCGCTTTCCCATCACGCTTTCGCTGCTTTCCGGTAGTTTGGGCAACAGCACTGCTCTGACGGGTCTGCCGGCCTCCACGGTTTTCCCGGAAACTAGCTTCACGGTCGGCGCCAATCCCTCCGCGCTCGTCGCCAATAGCTTCACCGGCGGCACTCTGCCGGATCTGGCGGTCGTTTTTAACGACGCCCAGGCCAACACGTTTGTCATTTTGCAGAATCAAGACAATGGAACGTTCGTTCAGGTAACGCCCCCGCCGAGCACCCTGGGCGCCAACGAAACCGGCCAAGTGGCCATAGGTACCGGAGTTTTCCGCAATGACAGTGCAAAGTTTTCCAGCACTCAACCGGCAGATGTGGTGCTGGTGAATTCCACTTCGAACAACGTTTCCGTGCTATTGGGTAGCGTCGACAACACCGGCAAAGCCAACGGACTTTTTACCGAAGCCCCCGGCTCTCCCTTGGCGGTGGGAATCAATCCCAGCTCCGTAGTCGTCGCGGACTTCAACGGCGACGGTTTTCTGGACTTCGCCGTCGCCAATCAAGCCGACAATTCCATCTCGCTTTTCCGCGGTAACGGAGACGGCACTTTTACGGAGTTTCCGTCTTCTCCCTTCAAGCTGACGAATAGCACCACGATTTCGGAGTCCGCTCCTGTCGCCATGGTCGGCGCGAATTTTCGGAACCAGTTCAACACCATTAATAACGGAGCTGAAGTGGACCTCGCCGTCGTAAACCAGGCCTCGAACAACATAAGCATATTGCTAAGTTCCGTGGATCAGAATCTGAACGTCACTTTTACGGAAGCCCCCAATTCGCCTGTCTCGGTAGGCACTACTCCGGTAGCGATCGCTGCGGGGGATTTGAACGCCGACGGCGTCCCGGATCTCGCCGTCGTGAACCAGGGCAACTCCTCCGTTGCCGGTTCGGTTTCCATCCTGCTAGGAAGCGCGAATCTGGACGGCACGTTCACGGAAGCTACGGGTTCCCCGCTGGCGACCGCCGCGACTCCCGCCGGAATTGCCATCGGCAATTTCGCGAACAGCACCGTCCCGGCCTTGGCGGTGACCAACAAGGGCTCGGCGACGGTCGGTGTTTACCTTGGACTGGGAAGCGGCACCTTTGCTGCGCGCATCGAGCTGAACACGCCTCCCGGACCGTCGGCGCTCATCGCCTCCACTTTGACCAGCAGCGGGCTTCCCGACATCGCTTTGCTGTCCCAGGATCCGTCCGCCAGCCAAGGCGAAGTAACCGTAATTCAGGATTCCACGGGTCTTGCCAACAGTTCGACCTTCGGCGGCGTGGCGCAGACGCCTTATCCGGCTTCGGAATATGTCGATCTCGGCGTGAAGATAAAGGCCACGCCCACGCTTCATCCCAACAATGAAGTGACGCTACAGCTGGAATTCGAAATTCGCGCTTTGGCCGGCTCCAGCGTGAACGGTATTCCCGTCCTTTCCAATCGCACCTTGACGCAAACCGTGCGCGTCAAAGAGGACGAACCGACCTTGATTGGCGGCCTCACCGATAGGGAAGAAACGCGCTCCATCACGGGACTGCCGGGCTTCGCGGAGATTCCGGTGGCGGGATACTTGTTCGGAGGCCGGAACCACACGCTTCAGGATACCGAATTGTTGATTGTCGTCACGCCCCGCAAAGTGCGTTTGGTCGATCATCTCACGCGGGCCATCTTCGCGGGCCGCGGCGATCCCGGAAGCCACGCATCGGCGGGCCCCGGAGCGCAACCGCCCCAGGGAATTCCGCCACAAGCGGCACCACCGCCAGGGGTAATTCCCCAACCACCGGTGCCGCGGCCGCCGCAACCCTAGCCGGATTACGGCAAGGCTTCAAAAACTACGATGGGTTGATAAGTGCGCGGAACCACGGCTTCGGCAATAGCGATAAGTTTATCCTGCTGGCTGAAAACCCGCAGCCGGGGCGGTTTCGGTTCCCCGCCATCGAGCTGCTTGGTCGCTCCAGGAGGCGGTTCGACGCGGCCCGGCTGCAGCTGGGCAAGCATAATGTTGAACTTCGTGCCATGCCGAACGCGCTTTTCGACGACCGGCAAAACATTCACCCGCGGAAAATTCGTCAGCAGGCTTTCGAGCGGGATCAAGCAGTCCGCGAATTTGCCGGCTTGCCGGGCTTCGGCAAGCTCTTCGAGGGTGATGGCTTGTTCCATCGAAAACTCGCCCACCGCCGTGCGCGTGATTTCCGCCAGGTGCGCGCCGTACCCGAGCTTTTGTCCCATTTCGTGCGCCAGCGAACGGATGTAGGTGCCAGAAGAGCACTCGATGACAAAACGCGCGATGCTGCCTCGGATCTCTTGCAACTCGTATTCGTAAATCTCGATTTCCACGGCTTTCAGCTCGACCGCCTGTTTCTTTCGCGCCAATTCGTAGGCGGGGCGCCCTTTCACTTTCTTCGCGGAAAAGGAAGGCGGCATCTGCTCGAAACGCCCGACGCGTTCTTCGGCAAGTTTTTTAATCGTGGCAGCGTGCAACTCGGGTGCCACGTCCGGCCCTTCGGCTTCACCATCGGAATCGTAGGTATCCGTCGCGAAGCCAAAACGAAAGCCCGCTTCGTAGCGCTTGCGGCGTCCGGCATAGAACTGCACCAGTCGCGTGGCGCGCCCCAGTAGCAGCACCAAAACCCCAGTCGCTAGCGGATCGAGCGTGCCCAAATGTCCGATCTGCCGGAAACCCGCCAAATGGCGCACCGCATCCACCACGTCGTGCGAGGTCTTCCCTTGTGGCTTGTTGATGACAAGCGCGCCGTCCATCGGCGCCGGCAGTGGTGGTCTTGGCATTTTTCAAAAGGTGAGACTAATGGAACCTCATCGCAAGAAGTTCTCTTACTTGCGACTAAGAACTTATTACTGCTGCGGCGTAGGCGGATTGTCTTTCTTCATTTCTTTTAAGAGCCGCTCGATCCGCTCGACGTGTTCCTGCGAAAGATCCAGCGTGAAATGCAATTCCGGTACGCGCCGGAGCTGCAACCGCTCGACCAGTTCCCGGCGAATGTAACCGGCCGCATGATCGAGCGCTTTGATGGCGTCCGATTGCTCCTGGTTCGTTCCCTTTACGCTGATGAACACCCGCGCGTGCTTCATGTCCGGCTGGACGCGCACTTCGCTGGCGACCACGCTGACTTCCAGCCGCGGATCTTTCAGCTCTCCCGCCAGCATGGCGTTGATTTCGTGGGCGATCTCCTCGCCCACGCGTTCGTGCCGGTGATTGGCTGGACTCATTGGCGTCCCTGAGACATTCTCTAAACAATCTCGACCGCTTGATTGATCAAAAACGACCCGAGGATGCGGTCCGCCTCGTTCAAAACCTTCTCGAGCATTTCTCTCACGTGCTTCTCTTCGTTCGAAATCGTCACAATACCCACGACCGAGCGCTGCCACGCTTCGTGGTGTTCCAGTTCCGCCACGGCCACGTTGAAATCCCGCCGCAGCTTATCCTTCAAGCTGCGCAGAACTTGTCGTTTGTCCTTTAGCGATTGCGCGTCCGGGATGTGCAGCTCGAGGGTGAGCAGGCCAACCGGCATGTGCGGCTCCGGGGGACAAACTTGCGGATTATTTCCTGCCGGCGGACCCGCCGCCTTGTCCGGCGGCTTCCGCGGCGCTCATCTTCGTAACGCTGAAGCATTCCAGGATGTCGCCGACTTTCACATCGTTGAAGTTCGCGACACCCGCTCCGCATTCAAAGCCGGTGCGGACTTCGCTGGCATCATCCTTGAATCGCTTCAAAGAATTTAGCTTCGACGTATAAATCACCGCTCCCTCACGCAGCACGCGCACCTGCGCGTCGCGCTTCAGGATGCCATCGACCACATAGCAGCCGGCAATCGTTCCCGCGCCCTTGACGCGGAAGGTGTTGCGAACCTCGGCCCGGCCAAGGTAGGTTTCCGTGACCACCGGCTCGAGCAAGCCTTCCATGGCTTTCTTCAGCTCGTCGGAAACTTCGTAGATGATCGTGTGCGTGCGGATATCCACATGTTCTTGCTGCGCCAGGTCCAGGGCCTTGCGGTCGGGCCGCACGCCGAAGGCAATCACGATGGCCCCGGATGCGGAAGCCAGCAGCACATCATTTTCCGTCACCGCGCCGACGCCCGAACCGATGATCTTCAGCTTTACCTGGTCGGTAGAAAGTTTCGGTAGCATTTCGCTGAGCACTTCCACCGAACCCTGCACGTCGGCCTTGATCACAATACCCAATTCCTTGACATCGCCGGCTTTCAATTGTTCGTGCAGCTGGTCGAGCGTGATGCGCGAGCCGCTGATGCGCGCCATCGCCGCGTCGCGCTGCTTGCCCTGGCGGTATTCGACGACATGCCGCGCTTTGGCTTCGTCGGTCACCTGAAAGAGGTCGCCGGCATCCGGCACGCCCTGCAAACCGAGCACTTCGACGGGCGTGGACGGCGGTGCGTCTTTCACGACACGGCCGCGGTCATCAAACATCGCACGTACTTTGCCGAACACCGATCCGCAGATGAAGAAGTCGCCGGAGTTCAGCGTTCCATTCTGTACGAGAATGGTAGCCACCGGGCCGCGTCCCTTGTCCACGCGTGATTCCAGCACCGTGCCCGTCGCGGGCGCGTCGGGATTGGCTTTAAGCTCCCGCAAATCCGCGACCAGCAAAATGGTCTCGAGCAGCTTCGCGATCCCAATTTTCTTTTTCGCGGAAACTTCTACGAACTCCGTATCGCCGCCCCACTCCGCAGGCATCAGGCTGTTTTCCGTCAGTTGCCGCTTCACGCGCTCCAATTGCGCTTCCGGCTTGTCGATCTTGTTGATCGCCACGATGATGGGCACCTTCGCGGCTCGGGCGTGGTCAATGGCTTCTTTCGTTTGGGGCATGACGCCGTCATCGGCCGCCACCACCAGCACCACGATATCGGTAACCTTCGCGCCTCGCGCGCGCATCCTCGTAAACGCTTCATGACCCGGCGTGTCCACGAACACCACGGCGCGGTCGTTGACCACCACCTTGTAAGCGCCGATGTGCTGCGTGATCCCGCCCGCTTCGCCCGCGGCCACGTCCGCTTCGCGAATCGCGTCCAGCAAACTCGTCTTTCCGTGATCGACGTGGCCCATCACTGTCACCACCGGGGGCCGCGTCTTCAAACTTTCCTTGGTTTCTTCCTTCGCTACCTCAAGCACCATCTCTTCTTCCAAAGAGACAACGCTCACCACCCCGCTGAACGCTTCGGCAAGCGTGGTTGCCGTCGGCACATCCAAGGCCTGGTTGATGCTGGCGAAGACGCCCCGGTCGAGCAGGTTTTTTAAGAGTTCCTTGGCGCGCACGTCTAGCTTCTCCGCCAGTTCGCGAATGGTGATGCCTTCGGTGATGGTCACTTCGCGCGGTGGGCGCGGCTCCGGCGGTGCTATGACGGCCACCGCGCTGCGGCCGGCTCCTGGGCGCTGCCGCGTCGGATGCAGCTTGCGCTCACCCTCTTGCTCGCGCTTGTCAAGAACGGGGCGCTGGCGCTGCGGGGGCTTGCGGGTGTAAAGCGGCTTGCCCGGCTCTGCCTTGGGTGGCAGCTTCTCTGGAAATGGCGGCAGCATTCCCGGACGTCCGGGCGCGCGCGGGCCCGGCCGCGTACCCGTCGGCATTGCGCCGCGTCGCTGCTCAAAAGGCCGGGACTGTGGCCCACCTGGACCACCCGGGCCGCCGGATCGTGGCGTGAAGGTCCGTCCTTGGCCGGGTTGCTGGGGACGCATCGGCTGCCCAGGACGCGGGCCGCTCGGACGCGATTCCCGGCTTGCGTCGGGAAGAGGCCCACGATTGCCGGTGGGCAACGGACCGCGATTCCCTGTCGGCAATGGTCGTGACGGAGCGCCCGGCCTTGCTGGCGCGCCGGTGCGCGCCGGAGCAGCGCCGGGTGCAGCCGCCGCAGGACGCATCGCCGAAGGCTGCGTACCGGCAGGTGTCGCCGGCCTTGCAGGTGCCGTGGGTCGCATGGGTGTAGCTGGTCGCGTCGCTCCAGGCGTTGCTGGTGCTCCAGCAGGGGCGGGCGGGCGAATCGGAGTTGCCGCTGGTGCAGTCGTTGTGGGCGCGGCAGGCTTCACAGCCGGCGGTGCCACAGTTGGTGCCGGAGCCGGCGCCTTGGTCGTAACTGCAGCAGGCATTTCTTGCACAACCGGCTTCGCCACTGGCACCGCAGCAACGGCAGGCGCACTTGGTTTCGCGGCCACCGGAGCCACGCTCGCTGGCGGCGCTGCCGCAGGCGCAGCAGGCCTCATCCGTGCGACCTTGGCAACCGCTTCCTTGGCCTCTTTTTCCTTCTTAGCAGCTTCTTCCGCTTGCGCTTCCTGTTCAGCCGCTCCTAGAATTTTTTTGCGCACTTTCTCCGCGACGTCCGCGGGAATCGAGCTCGAGTGCGTCTTCTTCTCCGTGACCCCGTAACCCGGCAACAGGTCAATGATAGCTTTCGCCTTGACCTCCAGTTCGCGGGCTAGTTCGTTAATTCGGACTTGATTTACGTCGGTCATGCGCTCCGTTCTTGACTACGACTTCGCCTCTTCCGCCTTGGCGGCATCGCCTTCTTCGCTGGCGGGCGCGGACTCTACCGCTTCTACTGCGCTTTCCGCTGCCGTCTCGGCCGCAGGGGGAGCTTCTTCCACCGCTTGTGCTGCCGCTTCAGCAGCAGAAGCGCCTTCTTCGGCCGCGGCTTCTCCACTCGCGGCCGCCCCCGCGCTCGCCGCCGCTTCAGTGCCGCCTTCATAAAATCGGTTTACCGCCTGATAAATCTTGTCCACCATCTTTTCGCCGATGCCCGGAATTTCCATCAATTGTTCCGGCGTCATTCCCGCGAGCTTCTCGACAGAGTTAATCCCTGCCGCTTCAATCTTTTCGATGGTCTTCGCGCCTACGCCCGCTAGTGACGTCAACGGCGTCGCCGGAGCGGTCAGCGCGGTCATCTGCTCTTCGATTTCCTGGCGCTTCTCTTCTTCGCTCTTGATGTCGATGTCCCAGCCGATCAGCTTGCTGGCCAGCCGGACGTTCTGTCCCTTCTTGCCGATGGCCAGCGAAAGCTGCGAATCCTCCACGATCACTTCGAGCTTCTTAGTTTCCGGGTCGGTGATCTGCACGCGCGTCACTTTCGCCGGGCTCAGGGCCTTCTGCGCAAACGCCACCGTCTCTTCGCTGTACGGAATAATGTCGATCTTCTCCCCGCGCAGCTCGCGGATGATGGACTGCACACGCATGCCCTTCATGCCGACGCACGCGCCCACCGGATCGACGTCCTTGTCACGGCTCATCACCGCCACTTTTGTCCGCTCGCCCGCCTCGCGCGCCGCAAATCGAATCTGCACCGTGCCGTCATAGATTTCCGGCACTTCCATCTCGAACAAACGTTGCACCAGGCTGGCATCCGCGCGCGACACGATCACCTGCGGTCCCTTCGCCGCGCGGTCCACCATTTTGATGACCACGCGCAACCGCTCGCCGATGTTGTACGTTTCCAGTTTCGATTGCTCGCGCTTCGGCAGCCGCGCTTCCGTCCGCCCCATGTCCACGATCAGGTCCGGACCTTCGGCGCGCTTCACGATCACCGTCACCAGCTCGCCCACGCGCGTGTGGTATTCGTTGTAAATCGTGTCGCGCTCGGCTTCCCGCACTTTCTGCAAAATCACTTGCTTGAACGTTTGCGCGGTAATTCTCCCAAACGCTTCCGTCGACTTCGCCGCGATGATTTCCGTCCCAATTTCCGCCGCCGGATTCTTTTTCTTCGCTTCCGCGAGGCTGATCTCTTTTTTCGGGTCGGCCACTTCTTCTACGACCGTCTGCACAGAATACACGTCCACCTGTCCGGTCTCCGGATTGAACTTCGCGCGCAGGTCTTCTTCCGACTTGTAATGCTTGCGCGCCGCCACCACCATGGCGTCTTCGATCGCCGATATTACCACCTCCGGCTCGATGTGCTTCTCGCGGCTCAGCATTTCAATCTGTTGGTAGAGCAAATTCGCCATGTCTAGTTCCTACGATCTCCGCTTCCCACTCCGTGTAATTTCTTTGCGTTACCCGCGACCTCCGTGGGCCGGGCTAGGCACTCTGCAAGCTTCTCCGCGCTCCTCGAGCGTTCTCAGCGCTTTCTTCCATCTCCACTTTCAACTTTTAACTTTCGACTTGGCACCGCTTCTAAAACTCCACCACCAAATTCGCCTTTCGAATCGCTTCGAGCGGCACCTCCACCGTTCGCACTTCCTTGCCCTTCAACTCCATGCGGACTTTCCCGTCCGCAAATCCGGCCAGCCGTCCTTCAAAAAACTTCGCGTCACCCACCGGCTCGCTGGTCGAAATCTTCGCCAACCGCCCTCGAAAGCGCTCGAAATCCGCCGGCTTCTTCAGCGCCCGGTCCATTCCGGGCGAACTCACCTCCAGCGTGTACCCGGCTGGGCCAGGAATCAGGTCCTCGACATCGAGGATCACGCTCAATTGCTCGCTGACGCGCTGGCAATCGGAGTGGCTAATCTTGGGATAAGGGTCATGAACAACTTCTGCTTGCCCTAGGCCCTCGCGAAGGGCCGCCCCCATTTCTCCCGCCGCGTCATTCACTACCGCTGCTGGCTTCGGAATCCGATCGATGTACACCCGCAGGAACCGCTGCTTGCCGATTTTCCACTCGACATCAACGATCTCCAACCCTTCCGAACGCGCCACCCGCTCGGCAGCGCCGCGGATTTTCTCCAAATCCACGTAGAGACTCCCCGACCGTAGCCGGTCCGCAGTACACTCCAACCGGCCCAACAAAAAAGTGGGCTCGCGCCCACTCATCCGTTCGACCCGCCTCAGAGCGAAATCAGAGTATATTCCCGCTGCACGGTAAAAGCAAGATATGGGCCCTTCTCGGCCCTTCTCCGCCCTTCTGCGTCTCGCGCGCAAGGATTCTATACTTTCCTATCGTTATCTATACGGCATTCCGAAGACAAATCTCCTCGCCGCTTTTTCTGACCAACGAAGACCGCCGCCGCGGACAAAGAACGAAGCGAGCTCGAAACCCAATCCGCTGCGCCGAATTTGCTCGGCAAGCACAAGCTGGCCTGGGCCAGGGCCCACTCCGACGGCTGCACCGAAAGTTCCAGGAGATCACTACTCCAAGTCTGCTTCCATCTTTTTGGCGACCCCACACCCTAAGCCTATACCCTACAATCTTTTACGAAAACATGGCGGGAGGGGTGCTGTGGTCGCGTCTCTTCGGAAGACACCCGGGGTGTAGGCGGATTCTTCCCATTTCGAAACTCCTAGAGCTCTGGTTCGACAGGCAGACTCCGAGAGACTACTTGTGCTCCGCCGAGACGCGGATGGCCTCGTTCATGTCGGCATTGGCTTTCTGGCAAGAGTCTCGCTCGCCTTGGTAGCAATGTTCAAGGTCATCTAGATAAGTCTCGAGGATTTTCACGCGAACCTGGGCCAAGCCCTTTTGTCGGGACTCTTCCAAGGCGGATTTAGCTTTCCGCTCGGAAACGGCATCCGGATGTTCGCCGAACTGCTCGATCGCCGTATACGCGCTCCAGTAGGTGCGGTCCTGCCGCTCGCGCTCTTTGTTCAGCGTATAGACCAAAAGGTAGTTTGCTCCCAACACAAAGACCACGCCCGCGATCCCGAGGATCATGAGTCGTTTGAACATGCTGCGGAGCCTACCGCATCTGCATTCTTCCGACTAGCAGATTATTCGGAGCGTGCGCCAGATCCCAAGGTCAGAACGACGCTGCTAAAGACCAGGAAGAGGAAAACAGGAACTGGAAAATAGAAAATGGAGGAAGTACTAAGCACCAGCAAACTTTAATACACCTGTCCTTAAACTGAGCCTTAGGACAGATGGCAGAGTACACCCTGGAGAGTAGCCTGCCGGGCAGGGGGCTGTACCCAAACGGTACAGCGAACAAACTATGCGTACCATGAAAATATTGCCGATGGCGTTGGCGTGCGGTCTTTGGCCTTTGGCTGCCGCCGCCCAGCAAGGAACCACAACGAGCGAAGTAGAAGTAGTGGACAAAATTGTGGCGCAAGAGCAAGTCGAAATGCAGATGCTTCGCCAGTACTCGCCACTGGTAGAGACATATATCCAGACTTTTCACCTGGACAAGCAACTGGGCGCGGTGCCGGAGGGCGACAAGTATTTTCTGGGCCGTGCCGAGCTGGCGCGGGGCGTAGAGCTGGAACCACTGACTCGCGGCACCGGAAACGCCAAGCACAACAAGATACTCGGCGGATTGGGGAGCTTCTTCTCAACCGAATTTCTCCCGCAAGGTTTTCTGCAGATGATCTACCTGGACTTGAATGGATTCGATCGTCAGCACTACACGTTTGAGTATGTTCGCAGGGAGTTTTTGGGTGACGTCCGTTGCTTGGTGTTCGACGTGAATCCCCTGAAGAAGAACGAAAAAGGCCGCTTCGTCGGGCGGATCTGGGTAGAGGACCGGGATTACCACATCGTGCGTTTCAACGGCGTGTACGGCGGCTCGTCCTTGATCAGCAACTACTACAATTTCGACAGTTGGCGCACCAATGCCGGAAAGAATCAATGGCTGCCGGCCCTCATCTATAGCCAAGAAGGCGACGTCCAGGATCAACGGACGAAGAGGCTGGCCTTCAAGCCATTCAGGGCGCAGACGCGTTTGTGGGGGTACCACCTTGGCCACGCCTCGGAAGAGCAAGAGCTGAACAAAATGCTCGTGGAAGCGCCGGTGCAGGATGAGGCGGAAGCTGCCAGCGACTATTCGCCCCTTCAAGCCGAGCGCTTCTGGAGCCGGCAGGCGGAAAACAACTTGGTCGACAGCATGGAGCGGCTGGGCTTAATGGCCCCGCAAGGCGACGTGGACAAAGTGCTGGAGACGGTGGTCAACAATCTCGAGGTTTCCAATGATCTGAATACCGAGCCGGCAATCCGCTGCCGGGTGCTGATGATCTCCACGCTCGAATCGTTCACCATTGGCCATACCATCGTAATGAGCCGTGGCTTGGTGGACGTGCTTCCGGACGAGGCCAGCCTCGCGGCCATCCTGGCGCACGAATTGGGTCACGTGGTGCTGGGGCATCGCATGGATTCGCAATTCGCCTTTCTGAATAGCTTGCGCTTTGATGAACGCGACACCTTCCGGCACTTTGGATTTGCCCGCACGCCCGAAGAGGAACAAGCGGCGAACCAAAAAGGAAGCGAGCTGCTAAAGAAGTCGCCCTACAAGGATCAGTCCGGGACCGCGCGATTGTTTCTGCAAGCGCTCAAGGACCGCTCGAAGGAGATTCCCAACCTGATCAGCCCGCACCTGGGCGATCGCCTCCCGGAACGCTGGAACATCGTCTCGGCCGTGTTCTCCGAGCAGTTGGCTGATGAAAAAATGGCGGCGAATCCGATTGCCGCGCTGCCGCTCGGCGCCCGCATCAAGATCGAGCCGTGGAACGATCACTTGCAGATGCTCAAGTCCAAAGCGGTAGCCATGATGGCGGAATCGGAGAAAATGCCGTTTGAGATCACTCCGTTTGTCCTCTATCTCACGCGCCAAAGAGATCTTTCATCGAAAGAAGTTCCTGGCGGGGAAGAAGTAGCCGATACGGATGCAGAAACAAAACCGTAGCCGGCTGTAGAAAACCGGGGGGCAGGAGCACCACCTGCCCGTTTGGCTTTCCCGGTCAGCGAAAGCACGCTTAGGAAGAAAGTAGCGGGCGTGCGCGGACGACCAAGCTTTGTGCCGATGACGAAGTATGCGATTCAGGGGACGGCCACGAATGGCACCTGGCCTTCCTGCCAGTTTTCACGGCCGGAGCGGAGTTGTAGACTAAAGCTGTCCCAGTCCCAAAAAGGTGAAACCATGAACGAATTCACTGCCTGGATCGCAAGCAATTGGTATGCGCTCGGAAATCTGCTCAGTCAGATTGCTTTCTTGGTTGCAGGTGTCTGGTTCGCAAGCAAAATCCTGAAAACGATGAGGGCGTCCCAGGAACAGGTTGGCGCGCTGCTCAGACTGTCGGTTACCGGAACGCTCGCCGAGCGGCCTTCTGCAAGTGCCGTCGCAGAGCGATCGTTTGCAAGCGAGAGCCCCTATTGGCTTACGCCGCCGGAAATCCCTCCTGCCAGCCCGCTCGAACTGCCAGAAACCCGCTCGAGCCGTTTAGCAGTTGCCGGGCACGGCTTGATGGTGTGGTTGCAGACCCCCATGCGCAGCGGAGGCCCCGCTCCCTGGCGCAAAGCGGTCAAGTGGTTGCAGGCGCCAGTCAGAAGCTGACGAGAGCGCTTCGTTGACAAGGAGCGCGCCGGAGAGAGAGAGCATAGTTCTCCCGCCGAGAAGCGCTGTGCGCCCCGGCGGGCTTCCTTGTCTCTAACCTGCTTCGCCAAGGTTTCTTTACAAACCGCGGAGTCGATCAAGAGCGGATCAATGCGGTGCCAGCGTCGAGGAGAAGCTTTCTTTGGCGGCGTTTTCATAGAGGTGGAGGAGCTGGGTGGCGCGTTTGAGCAGATCCGAGGGCAGGTCGCCGGGTTGATAATCGACCCAACCGGTGGTGTAAACGAGAGTGACCTTTCGGCTCGCCGCGAGCACTTCGAGGGTGCCGAGGCGGTTCAGCACAGCTTGGACTTCGCCGATGTTGCATTCCGGAAGAACCAGCAGGAAATCGTCGCTGGACAGGCGGGCCGCGAAATCAGAGCCGCGACAAGCCTTCTTCAAACGCCGAGCAAGCTCCTTCAACGCAGCGTCGCTCACTGACAGACCGTAGCGTTTATTGAACTCCCCGAAATCATCCAAATGAATCGTGGCAAGGCTCAGCGCAGTATTTTGGTGGCGCGCGCGGCCGATTTCTTTTCCGAGCTGCTGCTCGATGAAAGAGCGAGTGTACAAGCCGGTGACCGGATCGCTGCCGGAAGGATTAGAAATTGGACTAGCTTGCTCGCCGGCGTTCTGCCCGGTTGATTGCTTGCGCTGGCGGCGGAACGACCATTGACGGTAGAGCATCCAGCCATTGAAAAGGAGAAGCAGGCAGAGAATTCCCCAGCGGGCCTGATCGGGCCGGATTTCGTAGAAATGCTCGCTATGTCGGAATAGAGAGGGGACCGAAGAGAGCGCCAAGGCCAGCGCCGAAAGCGCACCCACGAAACAAGCAGAAAACCAAAGCCACCATTCGCGGCGCGCGAGATGACGCAGGGCGGATTCGGCTTGCTGGGCGCGGAAAGCTTCGGAACCCTCGAGTGGCGAGGGATTGGATTTGTTTGCGCGGAGACCCAGTGTCGATTCCATGTCCTGAAGGTAAAGACCTCTACACCACAACAATAGGATGCGGCTCTAAAAGAAGGCAACGTGGAAATGGTACAGGCCCGTTCGGGGCTGGAACCTGACCGAAGGGTCAGATGGGGAAGCGCGTTTCGTTGCTACCGGGAGAGTAACGCATCGCCATACTCGAGATCGTTCAAGAACAAACGCATGCTTCTTCGCGCTGTCCTAGACTATAGCCTAGGAAGTAAATCGAGATACCGCCATGCCGTTAAGGGAAAACGCCTCCGGCCTGGCCGGAGGCGTTTCGAGAAAGCCTAGAAACGAACAACGAAAAGGAGACCGCGTTACGGCTTGGTGGCCGGGGGCGGAGTGGTCCCCGGCACGGGCTTCGCCGCGGCGGGCTTTGCTGGAGTGACTGCGCCCGCCTTGACGGGATAAGCCTGATCGTAGAGACGGATAATGTCCTGGGTGACGTCAATTTGCGTGGAGGCAAATAGAATCGGAGTGTTCTGCGCCGAGGAATCAAGGACCACGACGTAGCCATTTTCGCGCGCGTAGCGGTCGAGCACGTCAACCATTTTGCGGCCGATGCGATCGATCACGTCGGCTTGCTCGGCGTTGACGTCTTCCTGGTATTCGTTGTTCATGCGCTCGAGACGCTGCGCTTTCCGCTGACCGTCTGTCCGGAGACGGGCTTCTTCTTCTTGGCTGAGCTTGCCAGCGCTGCTCTGCAGACGCTGTTGCAGATCGCTAATTTGTTTGTTGAGGTTCTCGATCTCGTTCTGACGCGAGGCGAATTTCGATTGCAACTCCGCGGAAGCCTGCTTGCCCTCGGCAGTGGAAATGATGGCCTGGCGAATGCTGATGACGCCGACCTTGCCGGTTGCGGCCGACCCGGCCGAGGCTGGAGCTTGTGCCCAGGCAGGAGCGGTGCTTAAAATACACGCGGCGGCGAAGGCCGCGGTACGAACTACAAATCTAGAATTCACTTTTTTCTCTCCTTGTATTGGTCCGCCACGGAAAAAAACCGGAACGAACGCGCGCCAAGCCAGCTTGGCTTAAAATGATTCCGCTCCCAGCGGGAATTACGAGGGCATTAGAAACTTGAAAGTATAGCCGACGCCGTTTACTTCCCGCAATCACAAAGCAGCGCCTCCCGCCACGGATGCGGCTTTGATTCCCTACTCGGGTGTAAACACTCTCGCGCCATCCCCTTCAGTTCGGCATGGGGAAAAGCAAAACACGATTGTTGGCCTGATCCACGATGACCGCCAGATTCGTGAACTGGTCTATGGCCACGCCGAACGTCGGGGAACCCGGGATGCCAAAGGTCTGACGGGTCTTGAGAGGATTCGAAAGCGTGTCCACGATAGAAATCGTGTTGCTGGCCGAGTTGGAAGTGAGAATCGCGCCCGTCTGCGGATTAATGGCCAGCGAAGTGGGGTTGATGCCAACGTTAACGGAGTTGCCGCTGCTGGTATCGGGATTGAAAGCGGTGATGACGTTGGAACCGCTGGAATTGGCATAAAACAAGCCCGAGTTGGTAGTGCCAGTGGCCACAAAAGGATCGAAAACGATGCCCGTGGGCGTGGCGTTCACAGAGCCGGAGGGAATGGTGGTGCTCAACTGCGGAGTTTCAAGACCAATCTCCACGACCGCCAGAGCTCCCAAAGGCGGTTGGCCGCTTTGCAATTCCAAAGAAGTGACCACGGCGATGCCCTGATTGTTGGTGCCGCGGTCAGGATCGGTGGCCACGGCGATTGGCGACTGAATGCCGCCGATGCTCGTGGGAGTCAAGGTGGTGGGCGGAGTAGTGCCGGCCGCAGGGAAGAGCAAGCCCAGATTGAGCATGGTAATGGTGTTGGAACCCGTGTTGGCAACGATGGCCGCGTCGGTGGGGTCGTTGACGGCAACGCCCGTGGGATTTGTGCCCGTGGGCACGTCAGGAACTTTTTGCGCCGGAGGATTGGCAGTGAGATCGATGACCGAGGCGGTGGCGGCGCCGTTGTTAGCCACGACAGCCAAACCGCGGCGCTGACTGATGGCGATGCCCTGGGGATTTGCGCCAACGCCAATGGGTTTGCCAAGGAGTTGCCCGAAAGTGGGATTGGGCTGCATCTGTCCGTTTACGGTAATGGTGGGATTGATGTCGATGACCGAGATGCTGTTGCAGCCGGTGCTAGAAACCACAGCGATGGGCGAGAAGGGCCCATTGGCCAGCTGGTCGGCAATAGCGACGGAAGACGGCTGGGTGTTGGTGGGATTGCCGCTGGCATCGGTGCAAATCTTGGACATGTCGACAGCCTGAACGACATAGAAGTCCGTGGCGTTGGACTGGGCGCTGGGGCCGCTGCCGCCGGAGGTGAGCACATCGACGGCATATTTGTGCGGCACAGCCAAAAATGGCGTAGCCGGGATCGTGACCGTGAGTTGCCGCGGACTAGCCACCGTCACATTTGCGGAAGGCAGCGCCACACCATCCAGCCGCACTTGGGTTGTGCCACTGCCGGAGGCTAGGAAACCGGTACCAAAAATTTGCACGCCGCAAAGGTCGGTAGCCGAAGTCAGCGTTCCTTCGGGAAAGATGGTGTTCGGAATGCCGCTGACGATGGGGTTGCTCGTGGTGGACTGCGGGCAGCCGGCCGGAGGTGAACTGGGAACGATTAGTTCGTTGATATGCGCGGACTTGATGGGAGTGGTTGTGAAAACGCTTCCCAAATCGACGATGTCGATGGTGCCGCTACCGGATTTGACGACGAAAGCCTGGTTGGTCGAGGGATCGACAGCCAGGCCGCCGAAGAGCGTGAGTGAGTTGGTGGTCCCATTCTGCAACGGAGGCGTGCTCTGGGCGTTAAGGGTGGCCGTGCCGCTACCGGAAAGCTTGATCTGGGCTGGATCGACCTGGGCGGTGCCAAAGGCGCAAGGCAGAGCGTGATTGCATGCGAAGGCGTAGCGCTTGCCACCGACGGGATCGGAGACAGAAACTTCATTGCGGGTAGGGTTATAGGAGACCAGTGCATTGGTGTACGGTTGCCAAGCGACATCCGTAGTCCCCAGTTCGATGGAGGTGGAGCAAGAAGTCGTGAAAGCCGTGCAATCCGCTGAGAAGTTGATGGAGGAAACCGACTGGTCAAGGGCACTGAGCAAGTCGATCTGCGGAGCGCCGCTTTGACCACCCGCGGCGTTGGCATCGGCCATGGCGGCAGTGTTGGTGACCGGGTTAATCGCCACGCCCTGTACGGTTGCGGAGACCGAGAAAATCTCGTCCGGGGGGCCATAGAAGACGGTCGCGGTGGTGCTGTTGGGGGGTGTAGCCGTATCGCTGGCCGTAGAATTGACAACGTAGGTGAAGGTGGTGCTGCTGGTGACGTTGACGGAATAGACGCCATTGAAGAGCGTATTGTTCGCGGTGTTCGTTGCCACCAGTCCAGAAATGAGCACGCTGCCAGCGTTACCGGGAATTAAGGTCATCGGACATACCGTGGTACCGGAGGCCGCCGTAAGTACCCCGGGGGGGCACTTTGTAGTATCCACCGTGACGGTCACCACGCCGGCAGCGAGGGAGGCGGAAGTTACGAAATTCCCCGCCGAAGGCTTGGTGACATCCACGCCGCGAATGACGCCCGAACCACCTGGAGTAACCAGAGCCGTGTGACCGTGTCGGGACATGGCGATCTGCGGATAGGCGCCGGTATTCAAAGTGACCTGCGCGAAGATGCATTGTCCCATTTTGGTCGACCCGGAATTGAGGGCGTGGTCGACCACGCATTCATTCGGAGGACTAGAGGGGGAATCGGCGTTCAAATTCACGATAAAGCCGAGGTTGGCAGGCGAAGCCGCGGAAGTGGAAGAGTAAGCGACCAGCGCCAGATGCGAATCGGAATCGACGCCAATGGCGTAGGGCATGGGAGCCGGAGAAACGGAACCCTGGAGAGCGCCAGACAGATCCACGAAGAAAGGTGTAATGGGTGAAGGGGAACCGGGAATGTTCAAGACCGTGACACTCTGGCCGGTGATGGTGGACTGGCCATTGTTGACCGTCTGGCTGCCATAGTTCACTACCGCCACGGTGTGATTGGTGGTGTCCACGGAAAGGCCGGTCGGAAAGTTAAGTGGAGCCTGAGGGGTGCTAGCCACGGTGCTGAGCAGCGTGAGCGAGGCAGGAGTAGTTGCCGTGGGGGGGACAATCGAAAAGAAACGCACAGTGCTGGAGCCGGGATCGGCAACGACAAGTACTTCGAGAATAGGATCGATGTCGACCGCACTGGGGTTGCTACCGGCGGCTAACCCCGGTGAAGCGGTGACAACAGCAGGCGGGGTAACCGAAAAGTCCGGGAAAATAGCGATATTGGTGATTGCACCATTGTTGACCAGGGGAGCGGGCTTAGCGCTGTTTGAAACCGACAAGGGATAGAGACCCGGAGGGGTGCCGGGAGAATTGACCTCGGTGACCAGTGGATTGGTAAGAACGGTGTTTAACTGGCGCGCGGTCGACGTGGCGCCGGGTTTGTCCAAGGCGTTGCCTAGAAAAGAGACTACCGTAAGGTTCTGATCGCCCGGACCAAAATAACCACCGTCAACGATGACTTGGGTGTTCTGCGTGGCCTGCCCCTGGACAATGTCGTCTGGAACAGAGGCAATCGAAGTAGCCCGGACCGGTACGAGCTGAAAAGTGTAGGGATTGGGGGTGAGAACCGGCTGGGTGGGCGGAGCCGGGGTCACCGGTTGGCCCGGATCGGTGACGCTCACATAGGCGGATAACGTTCCGGTGGACTGAAGGTTCGCGGGGTGGAGGTCATCGGCCGTGAGACGAAGCCGGGCGCCGGTGGACTGCGGGTTGCTGACGGTGGTGACGCCGTTCGTGGTGGTGGTGATGGGGATGGGAAAGAGGATCTTGATCTGGCTGGTTGAGGGATTATTCGTCGAACCCGTCGAATTGTAGGTTGCTGAACCAATGAAATTGTTGGGGTTGGCGCTGTCCTGGAAATTGAGTGTGATTTGCGAAGCCGAGGAGATGTTCGGGGCGGCGAGATAGATGTCCCAGAAAGCGGCGCCTTGCGGAGCGATCGTCGGAGTAATTCCGGTAAAGTTGATGGGGCCGCCGGCAACGATGGTGATGGTGCCGACGGCGATCCGGGTATTGTCGGCCGCGGAAGTAGCCACGATCGTGAGGTTCGCGGGTGAATTTTTGTTGGTGGAGTCGGGCGGTGTGATGCTGGTGGGCACGGTGGCGGGAGCCGTATAGTTAGCCAAGTTGGGGTTGGTGGCATTGGGCGTAATGGTGCCGCAGGTAGGGCTGCAAGTCTTGAGCTGAGGATAAGGAATCGTCGCAGTGGGAACCTGCTGGGTGATGAGCCAGGTAACGCCCTTGCCCTGAAGGTCGTTGGTAAGCTGAACGCTGAAGGACTGCGGTTCGTTGGTGGGGACCGTGGCGGTCGGGGGATTGAGCACCACGCTGACGCCGGAGTCGAGGGTGATCGTAATCGTCCCGGATTTATTGGTGTTGGCCTGAGACTGGGCGGTGAAGATCAGCTGCAGGCTGGGATAGGTGGTTTGATCCGGAATCTTGCTCGGCGCGGTGTAAGTGGCGGTCCCGGTGGTCTGGATATTGGTGAGCGTCCCAAAAGAACCATCTTTGGGACAAGCGACGGCGGCGTTGGGTTTGGTCGCGGTTGCTGGAGTTATGGTATAGGTGCAGGGCGTTCCTGCGGGTTGACCGGGCTCCCAGTTGACACTCGTATTAGACGCGCCGCTGACGGTGGCCGTGAGGTTCGTGGACTGGCCGAGGATGAGGGTCTGCCCCACAGACGAGGTAACGACCACGGTGACGACGTTGGCGGTGCTACTGCTGCCGCAGCCAGTCATGGACAAGAGCCCAATGACGGCCAGGCAAGGACCAACCAGACTGGAGAACCCAACTACTTTCGTTCGCACGATTTCCCCCACACAATCGCGTCGCGGATGTTCCCGAGGCGCTGGCGTTAGCAGCTTTCTTTTACCAAATTCTTTCTCCCACTTCGCTAAATCCCTCCGCAACGTGCTGCCCTTTAGAACGTCCGGCTGACGGTGAAGCGGAAAGTCGTCTTGGGCTCGAAATAATTCAAGCGGCCCGGATTATTCTGGATGAAGTTGAGTTCAGGAGCTATTTCGAGCGCATATTGGCTGAATGAGAGCGGGTTCATAGGGGTCGCATTGCAACCCGAGCCACCACCGAAATTGTTGCACAGACTTCTAAGCTCATCGGGCTCCAGGAACGGCTGCTTGGCGATCAACTGATCGTGAAGGCGGTGCACGTTGTACGCATAATAAATCCGGAAGGGCGCCTGAATGATCGGCAGCTGCACAACGAATTCGATTCCGGTGGAACCACGCAAGCGGAAATTGGTTCCCGGGGCCAGGCCCAGCTGCTGGGTGAGGCCATTCTGACTTACCGCGCTGGGAAACTGGCTCTGGAGATTCTGAAAGCCGGACGTGCTGAGTTGCAGAGCACTGCGGCGAAGGACACCGACCGTTCCGGCATCGGCAAAGAGGCCCGCGGTAACCGTCGATCCCACGATGGGGATGCGGTACTCGAAGTTGCCGAATCCTTGCAAGTCCCCGCCCGGCAACGTGGCAACGTAGGTGAGCACGGGCACGGTGAACGAGCGCACGGTGCCGCCCGAAGTGGCGTCGTGATAGGAAATCAGTGTCTGGTTGTTTTCGGGAATAAAAGTCACCGGCGAAATGGAGCGTATATCGTAGCCGCGGATATCGCCCTCACCGCCCATGTACAAGCGGCTGAACGGGGGGACTTCATTATGAACCAATTCCGGAGTGCAAGGCGAGCCGGCGATGGGGGGATTGGGACAAGTGGAAGTGGTCGACCCGTAGGAGGTGATAAAAGCACCCGAGAAATGCAGGCCAATGACGTTTCTGCGCTTGCGTACCGGATGGAAGTACTTCACATCGACAATGTTGCTGATGCTCTTGACGTTACCGCCCAGTCCGGAAATCGGAACGGAATAAAAGAAACTTTTGCCCCGTGTTGAATTGACGGGATTGTCGATCGAGCTGTAGGTGACGGAAGGAGTGATGGTGCTGGAAATAATGCCGTCGAGGGCGCTCGGACCCGTGAGACTGCGGAATTGAATGGACTCGAACAGCAGGGTGGAGGCGGCGTTGAAGGAAGTGATGTTGGTGCGGGTGAGGCCGTACTGAAGCCCGAAGCGAGCGAAGGAAAAGCGCCGGGCCGGGTAGCTGGCAAAAAGCGTGAAGCCGGTGCTGTTTTGCGTGTAGTTCTGGACGTATTGCGGGTTGATGCTGACGGACTGCTGGGTCAAGAGCGCTTCTTGCTGGGCTTGATTGAAATTGTAGCGGCTGGAGAAGAGTGTGAAACCCGAAGAGATGGGCCGGTCAAAAAGGTAAGGCTCAGTGAAACCAAACATGAAATTGCGCGAGAGATCACCGAACTGCGCCGAGAAAGTTAGAGTCTCGCCCAAGCCGAGAAAGTTGTTGGTCTGGTAAGTGAGGCCGATGAAGCTGCCGGCCAAGCCACTAACGCCGCCCTGCAAACCGATGGACTGCTTGCCCTTTTCCTTGAGCTTGAGATTGATGTCGACGGTGCCATCTTTGTTGTTGCGCTTGATCTCGGCGGCTTTGTCGGCTTCGATGCGATCAAAGTAATCGAGCTGATTGAGGCGCAGAATGCTTAGTTCCCACAAGCGCTTGTTAAAGAGGCTGCCTTCGTCAAGAACCAACTGGCGGCGGATGACTTTGTCGCGGGTGGTGGTGTTGCCGCTGAAGTCGATGCGGCGAATGAAATACTGTTTCTGCTCGTCAAAGCGCAGCGTCAGGTTAATGATTTTGTTGGCATCGTCGACTTCGGTGTCCGGCTCGGGAGTGAAATCGATGAAGCCGTACTCGCCGTAAATTTTGCCGTAGGTCTCGAGGGCTTTGCGAACTTTTTCGGTGGAGAACAAGTCGCCTGGTTTTAGCGGGAAGGCCGCTTTGAGGGCATCGACCTTGAGGGACAAGGCTTTGTCCGGGTCGGAGCTCACGATCTTGAGCGTGCCCATCCGGAAGCGCTCACCTTCTTCGATGGGGATGGTGATGTTGACGGCTTTGCCGTGGGAGCGTCCGGTGAAAGGAACGCCGAGACGGTAACTTTGCGTGTCGATATTTTCGAGAATGGGTTCGCCGACGGAGACTTTGTAATAGCCATTGTCACGATAAAGCCCGCGAACGCCCACTTCCAGATCCTCGCTTAATTTTTCGCGGTCGTAAGTCTTGGTGAGCACGGCGATATCCCAGAAGTACAGTGGAATCGAATAGGGCCGGTCGTGGCGCATGGCGCGGATCAGCTTGCGGTCGCTGAAAGCGTGGTTTCCGGTAAATTTGATTTTGCCGACTTTGACCTTGGGGCCCTCATCGATCTTGAAAACGAGGATGACGGCGTTGCTCGAAGCGATGCGCTCGTACTGCGGAGTGACTTTGGCGAACTGGCGGCCGTGCTCGCCGAGCAATTCCTTCAGCACCACTTCCGCTTTCTTGATTTTCGTGGGGTCGAACTGGCTTTCGACGCTCAGACCGACTTTGCGTTCCTTGAAGCGGTCGAGAATGTCCGATTCAGAAATAGAGTGAATGCCGTCGTAGCGGATGCGGCGAATCTGCGGGCGCTCTTTGACCTCAAAGATGATGACTTTCTGATTGGGCTTGGGAGCGTCCTCGACGCGCAGCTTCACGTCTTCGAAAAACTGGGTATTCCAGAGAGCCTGAAAATCGCGCCGCAACGTTTCTTCATTGTAGACATCGCCGGGCCGGCTGAAGATGCGCGCTCGGAGGGTGTCATTGCGAACGCGGCGGTTGCCAACGAATTCGATGTGGTCGATGGTGATCGGCTGCTGTTGCGCGGCGGCTTGCGCCTGGGGCGAGGAACGGTCCTCGATAACGTCTTTTCCGGTAGCGTAATCAAAAGAAGCGGAGAAAAGGTAGGAAAGCGCAGACGAGGACGCCTCTCCGCGAGAGTCTTCCCGCATGGCCGCGAGGGACCCGATCGCCGAAAGCAACACCACGGCGATCATGCACCTCATGCGAGCTGCGAAAAAACCAAACGGCAAACAAACCCTTCTTTGAGCGGCCGATGAGGTTAGCAAGGCCGCGCCCCCGAACTCAAGTTGTTATTCTCCCGCTGGACCCGGTGTGGGGCCAGCCGTGCGTGGTCCCGACCCGGTCAGGACCATCTTGCGTTGTGTCAGATTCGCTAGTGGACGACCGGGGTTGCCTCACCGACCGGACGGAACGAGAGGCCTTCCCCGGCGACGTAAATCTGCAATGTCGCGGGCCTTTGGATTCCACCCTGGATGAGCGCCTCGGAGAGCGGGTCTTCCACATACTTCTGCAAAGCCCGGCGCAACGGACGAGCCCCATAACTGCGGTCGGCACACGTTTTCTCGAGGATCCACTGTCTGGCTTCCGGCGAAACGACAATCTGCACCTGTCGGTGGATCAGCGTGTCGTTCAGCTGGCCCACCAGCAAATCGATAATGCGGAGCAGGTCATCGTCGCCGAGCGGATTGAAAATAATCACTTCGTCCAGCCGGTTCAGGAACTCCGGATTGAACGCCCGCTTTACTTCGGTCATCACCATATCTTCCATGCTTTTCTGCGAAGCTTCATCGGCGCCGGACTGGAAGCCCATCGCGGTGCGCTTTTGTAAATGACGCGCGCCGAGATTGGAAGTCATGATGATGATGGTGTTCCGGAAATCCACGGTATTGCCGAGCCCGTCCGTCAATTGGCCGTCTTCAAACACTTGCAACAAAATATTAAAGACGTCCGGATGGGCCTTCTCGATTTCATCCAGCAGGATGACCGAGTAAGGCGTCCGGCGAACGCGCTCCGTTAATTGCCCGCCTTCTTCGTAGCCCACGTACCCTGGAGGGGCGCCAATCAGCTTCGAGACCGAATGCTTCTCCATGAACTCCGACATATCGAAGCGCACCAGCGACTTCTCCGAACCAAACAAAAACTCGGCAAGGCGGCGAGCAACTTCCGTTTTGCCTACGCCAGTCGGTCCGAGGAAGAAGAAGCACCCTACTGGACGCAGCGGCGACTTGAGGCCCGCGCGGCTGCGGCGAATGGCGCGAGCCAACGCGGTAATGGCTTTGTCCTGGCTGATGACGCGCTTGTGCAGTTCCGGCTCGATGCGCAGCAGCTTTTGCTGTTCGTCTTCCTTGATGGAGGTGACGCCGATGCCGGTCCAGCGGGAAACGACTTCCTCGATGTCTTCGCGCGTCACGATGCCCGTGGAGGCATCGTCCAGCTTGAAGCGCTCGCGCAACCCGCGAAGATTTTCTTTTTCCTTGCGCTCTTCCTCGGAATAAAAACGCGCCTTTTCAAATTCGTGATTGGCGATAGCCGTTTCCATGCGATGAGTGATGAATTTTACGCGTTTTTGGACTTCGCCGACTTCTTCCGGGACGGTAGCCTGTCGCAGCTTCACGCGCGCGCCAGCTTCGTCAATCAGGTCGATGGCTTTGTCCGGGAGGAAACGGTCGGGGATATAGCGGTTTGAAAGATAGACGGAATAGCGTAGCGCTTCGTCGGTATAGCTGACGGCGTGGAATTTTTCGTAGCGCTCGCGGACGCCTTGGATGACTTGTACGGCTTGCTCTTCGTCGGGAGCGGGCACTTTCACGGATTGGAAGCGGCGCTCCAGCGAGCGGTCTTTCTCCACGGACTTGCGGTATTCGCCCGGGGTGGTCGCGCCGATACACTGAATCTCTCCACGGGAAAGAGCGGGCTTCAAAATGTTGGCGGCGTCCAGCGAACCTTCGGCAGAGCCGGCTCCCACCAGCGTGTGCAACTCGTCGATAAATACGATGGAGTTCTGGCTCTCCATCAATTCTTTCATGATGGTTTTCAGCCGCTCTTCAAACTGCCCGCGGTACTTGGTGCCGGCAACGATCAGGGAAAGATCGAGAGACAGGATGCGTTTGTCGGCCAGGAAAGGCGGAACATCGCCATCGGAAATGCGCTGCGCGAGCCCCTCAACAATGGCGGTCTTACCCACGCCGGGCTCGCCGATCAGAACGGGATTGTTCTTGGTGCGGCGGCACAAAATCTGAATGACGCGTTCGACTTCACCTTCGCGTCCCACGAGCGGATCGAGAGAACCTTCTGAAGCCGCTTGCGTCAGGTCGCGGCTGAATTCCGCAAGCAGAGATGTTTCTTTGGGCCGCGCTGCCGCCGTTTTTTCGCCGGACGTGCGCGCCAACTCTTCGCGCAACGTGGAAAGACGCAAGCCGCGTTCCATCAAGATTTCCGCGCCGAAGCACTTTTCTTCGCGCAGGATGCCGAGAAGCAGGTGCTCGGTGCCGACGTGCTTGTGCCCCAGGCGCTCGGCTTCTTCCGCGGCCATATTAAGGATGCGTTTGCACTCGGCGCTAAGCGGCACTTCGACGGACGTGGAGATGCGCTCGCGGATGGTGATGCGGGCTTCAATCTCTTTGCGTATCGATTCGATCGAGCCTTGCTGGCGCAGGAAACGATTAGCCAGGGCCTTGTCCTCGCGCATCAAGCCGAGCAACAAATGCTCCGTCTCGATATACGGGCTGCCATACTGGCTGGCTTCGTACCTTGCGAAAAAGATGACGCGACGCGCTTTCTCTGTGTAGCGTTCGAACACGTTAGCTCGCTTCTCCCCCGGGGGTCCCGCTCGCGGAGGCCGAAGCCCCGCGAGTTAGCAGAACGCCATGCTCTAGCGCCAGTATCCGGTCACACCGCGCGGCGAGCGCCAGGTTGTGCGTCGCGATTAACGACGTCAACTGGTACGTGCGGTGCAACCGTTCCAGCAACTCGAACACGGCCCAAGCATTCTGCTCGTCCAGATCTCCGGTAGGTTCATCCGCCAGCAGCACTGACGGCCCAGTGACGAGCGCCCGGGCAATCGCGACGCGCTGCTGTTCCCCTCCGGAGAGTTCCCCTGCGCGGTGATCGGCCCGATTTTCCAAGCCCACCTCCGCGATCCACTTCCGCGCCATCCCCAGCGCAGAAGCAAAACTGTCGCCGCGCACCAACAACGGCATGGCTACGTTTTCCGCAGCCGTAAAATCAGGTAACAACTGGTGGCGTTGCCACAAAAATCCAATGGCACGATTCCGAAATTCCGCCAGCGCCGCGTCATCAATCGATTCAATGGCTTTCGATGCGAAGTATACTGTACCGCTTGTCGGCGTGTCTAGCGCGGCCAGCAGGTGCAGTAAAGTACTTTTGCCAGCTCCTGATGGTGCCACGATGGCCACCATCTCGCCTTTGCGCAAACTCAAATTGGCATCCACCAGCACGGAGATGCTCTTCTCGCCGCTGCCGTAGGTTTTCTCTAATCCGCGCGATTCCAGAACGACCGCCGCGCCCCGCGCTTCTTCGGTCGTTACCCCGCTCGCGAATGGTGTTTGCTGGTTCATTCGTCTTCTGTCTTGCTCCGGTGGTCCGGCCTGCCGACGCGCTCAGAGCTACTCTTTTTAGATGCTTCTAGTCGAACCGCCGTGCCGCTCTGCCACTCTAAATTGGCACTCGGAGCGGCCCAAAGTGTTCCTATTTTCGCCAGTCCACTGCCTGCCGAAAAGAGGGCACTTTTGCTTAAAACTCGAACACCCATAATCTTTTTGCTATCAACAGCTTGCGGCGGGCTTTGGCCACAGCCAGGGTTGCGGGATGCACCGCGGCCTTACCCACCTGCTTTCGAACCAGAATAGGAGCAAATCTCGCGCCAAACAAACTCGAAAAGGATGGCGTTCTCTTTTCCTTACTCATAGCGCAGAATTTCCACGGGCAGGAGCCGTACCGCAGCCCGGGCCGGCAAAATGGTTGCCGCCATCGAAATGGCCATGGCCGCGGTGCTGATCCACAAGCCATCGAAAACACTCGGATGAAAAGGCACGTAAGGGACGGCGTAAACCTGCGGATCGAGAGGAATCAGATGGTAACTTCCGGCCACCAACGAAAACGTGTAACCGAGCAAGAGACCCGCGAGCGTGCCAGCGGTTCCGATGCTCATTCCTTGCCAAAGAAAAATCGTGCGGATCTGCTCGCGGCGGGCACCCAGGGAGCGCAGGACGGCGATGTCCCGCGACTTATCGGTGACCGTCATGGAAAGTACCACAAGAATATTGAGGCCGGCCACGAAGGTAATCAAGCCCATGAAGATCGCGGTTACGAGCTTTTCCAGGCGCAACGCGCGGAACAGCGCGCGATTTTCCTCCATCCAAGTGGAGGTAGAAAAACCTGGGCCGGCGGCTCGCCGAACTTGCTCAGCAATTTCGCCCGCGCGTTCTGGCTGATGCAAGCGGAATTCGAGCACATTGACAACGTCACCCGCGCCGGAAAGGCTTTGCGCCGCGGCTAGCGTCATGAAACACCAATTTTCGTCGTAATCATAAAAACCGGAATCAAACACTCCGGCGACACGAAACCGCCGCGTGCGCGGCATCAAACCATAGGGAGTCAATCTTCCCTGCGGACTCATGAGCGTCACGTAATCGCCTGGAGAAACCTTCCATTCCTCGGCAATCTGCTTTCCGAGGAGCAGCGCGTCAATGCCCTCCGCGTCCGGGGAAAAGTCCAGGTTTCCGGCGACGATGCGTTCTAGCGCTCGATCGCTCTTGCGCTCGCGCTCGGGAGCGATCCCTTTGCTAACCACGCCGCGCGCTTGCCCGGCGAAGGATAGCAGAACGGTTTGATAGATCGCGGGCGTGACGGAGCGCGCGCCGGTGGCCGCGGCGAGCTTGCTGGCCATTTCTTCGTAATTCTTGATTCCGCTGGTGCCAGGCCGCGTGAGGGACACATGGGCGGTCACCCCCAGTAAGCGTTCCTCGAGCGTCTCGCGGAAGCCCGTGTTCATGGAAAGCGCGACCACCAGGGTGGCTACACCGGCGGCCACACCGACCATGGAAAACAGTGTGACCAGCCGCAGCACCGCCGGCCGGTACGGCGACCACAAGTACCGCTGGGCCACGAACCATTCGAATCGCATGGTGGTTCCGAAGAATACGTTAGGCGCCATGTCCTTGGTAAGAGGATGCGGCGCTGCTTTCGGGCCGCAACAAAGGAAACAGGATAACGTCGCGGATGGAGGGCGAATCGGTCAGCAACATCGTCAAGCGGTCGATGCCGATGCCTTCGCCAGCCGTCGGCGGCATGCCGTGGCAGAGCGCGCGAATATAATCGACGTCCAGCTGCTTGGGGACTTCTTCCCCGCCTTCGGCCATCTGTGCCAGAAAACGCCGCTCCTGCTCGGCCGGGTCGTTCAACTCGGAAAAGCCATTGGCCAGTTCCATTCCCGCAATATAAATCTCGAAGCGTTCCGTCAGCGAAGGATCTTCCGGCTTTTGCTTGGAAAGAGGCGAAATGTCGGTCGGAAAATCGTAAAGGATGGTCGGCTGGATCAGCTTGTCTTCGGCTATCGTTTCAAAAAGGAGCCCGGTCCATTCTCCATCCAGCAAAGTTCCTTGGGCTGCGGCGTAAGGCGCAGCGGCCCCTTTGGCCCAAAGGTTATAGCGATTTGCGGTTTCTTCGGCGCCGCCTGGGGAGGCTAGTTTTTCCGAGGTGGGGGCTTGGCCTGCGCCGGCGGGCCAATACTTGACGATCGCTTCGCGCATGGTGAGACGCTGCATTTTCGAAAAATCAAGCTCGGCTTCGCCGTACTTGACGGTGGTCGAGCCAGTGATGTTCTCTGCCAGCCGGGCGAAGAGTTGCTCGTTCATATCCATCAAATCGCGATAATTGCTGTAAGCCTCGTAGAACTCCAGCATCGTGAATTCCGGATTGTGCTGCGTGGAAATGCCTTCGTTGCGGAAGTTGCGGTTGATTTCGTAAACGCGGTCGAATCCACCGACCGTCAACCTCTTCAGGTAAAGCTCAGGCGCGATCCGCAAATAAAGATCGATGTCCAGCGTCTTGTGGTGGGTCGTAAACGGCCGCGCGGTCGCACCTCCCGCGATAGGGTGCATCATCGGCGTTTCGACTTCGATATAGCCGCGGGCATCAAAAAACTTGCGCAGCTCCCGGACGATCCGGGCACGCGTCTCGAACACCTGGCGCGACTTTTCGTTGGCGATCAGGTCGAGATACCGCTGGCGGTAACGCAGCTCGACATCCGTCAAGCCGTGCCATTTTTCCGGCAGCGGGAGCAAAGCCTTGGAAAGAAAGAAAAGCTGCTCGACCCAAACCGACAATTCATTGGTCTTGGTTCGAAACAGGTGCCCGCGAACCCCCAGGGAATCGCCCAGATCCAACAGGTGAAATAGTTGAAATCCCTGCTCCCCAACTACGTCTTTTCTCACATAAATCTGGATTCTTTTTCCCGATCCTTGCAGATGGGCGAAGCCCGCCTTGCCCATCAAGCGATAGGAAACCAGGCGCCCGGCCACCCGCACTTCACGCTTATTGGCTTCGAGCTCCGGCGCGCTCGTCCCCCCGTACTGTTCGACCAGCGCTGCCGGCGTATCCGTCCAGCGAAATTCGCGGGGATAAGGATCCTGTCCCAACGCCTGGATTTGTTCGAGTTTCTTCAGACGCTGCTCAAACTGATCGCGAGGCTCAAATTGCAACGGGAAAATCCTTTCAAGAAGCGGTGAAGTGCGAGTATAACGGGGCACGTCCTGCTTGAGCAAGGAACGCCCTGGTGCCGTCCTAGGGAAAGAATGCTATTCCTGGAGATGCTTGGCGCTGGTCGCGGCTCGGGATGACCAGTAAAAATCAATCAATTCCTTAGCATAAAAAGAATACTGCTGCTTCTCGGAGCGAGTTTGCTATACTTCGGAATCTGTCCCTACGGAGATCTCCGGTGAAAGTCGGCGACCGCACCCCTACCCGCGGCAAGTCTGTCCAAGACGACTGGCGCGCTTGGCTGCCAGGATCAAAGGCAGACCTTTTCGATGCGCAACGCCACCAACTTGAATCCAGCTACGTGATGTTGAGCGTGTCGCTAAATGAAGCTATTGAATTTCGGCTGCTGCGCCAACCCGGCAAGTCCAGGGAAGCTGTAAGCGTTACTGCGGGCTTGTGCCAGCGGCTGACCCATATGCTTGGTGCATTGCTGCGGGCTCTGTCGGAACACGCCAAGCACTACGGAACGATTCCCAACGCTGCCCCGCTCGATCCGGCTAATTTTCAGGGGCCCAAGGGCCAGCGGACGGCCCGTATGAGCAGTCTGCTCAACCGCGTACTGCTCTCCCGGCGGCTGCAATTCCTCCATAAGGTGAGCACTCTGGCGGAGATGGTCGAGGATCTGGACAGGGATTTCCGTCATGCCGCCGACGACCTCGCCGATCGGTTGTCCAGCAATCCCGGGAAAATGTGGGCGGAGGTGGACACGGACCACTACGACCTGAATACCTGCTTGCGAGAATCCATTGTGATCTTCAAGTCCTTCTTGATTGCCCTGCCTGAAACTCAGCTCGGAGCCTTCCAAGAAACCGTCCTCCAGCAATCGCAACTTCAAGAGACGAGTGTCCATTCTTCGCAGCGCGTGATCCGCCATAGACGAATGACCGCGATCGCGGGAGAATGAAGAATCCTGCTCGCCCGCAGGCCTCCGGAGGTGCTCGCCGGAGGAACAAGCCCCCTTTCGGGCGTGTTTATTTAGGATATGCGGGCCAGAGTCAGGACAACTCAGGGAGGCATTCGGCGCATCCGAAATGGTGGATGCGCCGCTAGTGGACCGTTGGCCCGAAACCGACCAAGCGATCCCGAAGCGTCGACTCCTCGGCAGTCCACCCAACCGGTGACTGAAGCGGAAGCCATCCGTCTGGCCCAAGCCGGAGATGCTGCGGCTTTTGAATTTCTGTACCACTTGCACAGCCGCCGCGTTTACGCTTTGTGCTTGCGCATGGTGAATAACCCTTCCGATGCGGAAGACCTGATGCAGGAAGCCTTTCTGCAACTGTTCCGCAAGATCGGGACCTTCCGAGGAGAATCGGCCTTCTCGACCTGGTTGCACCGGATGACGGTCAACGTGGTGCTCATGCGGTTGCGCAAGAAGTCGCTCCCAGTGGCCTCGCTCGAAGAAACGACGGATCCCGACGATGAAACGGGCGGCCCCCGGAAGGACATCGGCGCGCCGGATTTGCGCTTAAGCGGGGCCGTCGACCGGGTCAATCTGGAACGATCGGTGGAAAAGTTGCCTCCGGGCTACCGGACGGTATTTGTATTGCATGACGTCCAGGGGTACGAGCACAACGAGATTGCGCACATTATGGGATGCTCGGTGGGGAATTCGAAGTCGCAGTTGCATAAAGCGCGCACTCGTTTGCGGGATCTGCTCCAGGAAGAACTACGCCAGCAGGCCCGCCAGGAACGCCATGCGGCAAAAACGCAGACGGCGCATGACGATTGAGCTACAATGGGGCTCAATCGAGGGTGATGTCAGCGGGTTCACGGCGGAACATCGGGATTTGCGGGAACGATTTCTAGGGAAGTCGATCGGAGCAGGGCTCCAGCGCCAGCTCCGGCGGAGTGAAGGGTCATGCAGTGTAGGGACGTGGAACTCGTAGTGGAGCAGGAAGGTCTGGCGCCGCTGCCGGAAGCAGCACAAGCGCACATGGCGACTTGCCGTCATTGCCGGGATTTTATGGCTGACCTCGCGACCATTGTTTCGGTCGCCGGGGAATTGCCGGCCGAGGTCCATCCGCCCGCACGCGTTTGGATTTCCCTCCGGGCTCAACTGGAACTCGAAGGAATTATCAAGACGCCTGAATTGCCGGCTGGCAGTGAGCGCTCGTCCTGGTGGCTGGGCTTCAACGATTTGTTCCGAAGCCGCGCTTTGGCGACCCTAATTGTGGGCTTGCTGATTGTAGCCGCGGGAGGCCTCGAATTGCGGCAGCCCCCGGACGCGGGTGTTCACGGAGAAGTCTCCCAGATTGTTGCCGTACCCGCGTGGCAAATTCCCTTCGCTAAAACTGCCAAGGTTCTGAATGAACAGGAAATCGATCTCCGAAACATGCAGCTTGCGGGCGCTTCTAATTCCCGGGTGGACGACGCTTTCCGGCACAACTTAGAGCAAGTCGATGACTTTATTACTGACTGCGAGCACCGCGTGAGCGTTGCGCCGCAGGATGAACTGGCGCGCGAATATCTGTCCAACGCCTATCAGCAAAAAGCCGAATTACTGTCCGCCATGATGGATCGCGAAGGGAGCCTCCACTAACATGCGAACCGGAATGATGAGGGTGACCGCTTTCCGGTCACACAGGAATCTGGCCGCCAAGCGGCCGTTAAGGAATCGCATATACCTGCCGCTGCTCGTGGCCGCGGTTTTTCTCTATTCCGGCGCGTCCGCCCCGGCTGCCGGCCAACAGGGCCAGCATCTTGCAAGGCATTTCGCCGTCAACGCCCGGCCGGTGGTCGTCATCCACAACGTCGCCAATGGGCGCATCGAAGTGAAATCCTGGAAAAACGCTGAAGTCGATGTCCTGGCCAGCCAAATCTCGAACAAGATTGGCTTTGACATGGAGCAAGCCGGCGACCGCATCGACGTGACCGCCACGGTCCTGAACAACTCGGCGCAACCCCAAGAGATGGAAGCCAATCTGCAGCTGACGGTACCGGAAGAAACCGAATTACAACTCAAGACGGAGACGGGACTCATCTACGTCGAACAAGTTATGGGCGACATGACTCTCGAGAGCGTGGCGGGCGACGTGCACTTGAAGGAAGTCTCGGGCTACATCATCGTTCGCACCACGGAAGGTTCGCTCGTCTGCACGCAGTGCGCCGGCAAACTGGACTTCAAGTCTATCAGCGGCGGCACGCAGGTTCTCCAACCGGCGCTGACCAACGTCAGCTTGTTCACCACTTCCGGCAATATTCTCTTTGACGGGGATTTTGTCCGCACCGGCCTCTATACCATGAAGAGCGGCAAGGGCACCGTCGAAGTCCGCTTCTCCGGCAACGATTCCTTTGATCTGAAGGCGCAAACCGCCATGGGCACGGTCGACAATCGGGCGGCCGCGTTCCTCAAGCCGGATTCTCACGGCGTCAAGCACATGGCATCGAAGTTCACTCACGGCCTGTTCGGTACTGTCGGGCAGGGCCTCGCCAAAGTCGAACTCTCTTCCTACAGTGGTACAATTCGCATTCTGAAGCGCGACTAAATTTTCGCGCCACCTTCGCGTGACAACCACGATTCCTTTGCGCGGGCCGCAACCTCGCGTGCCCATTCTGTGCCTGGCCGGTTTTATGGGCTCCGGCAAGACCACGATTGGCACGCTCCTGGCGCGCCAACTGGCCTGGCGTTTTGTCGATCTGGATGACCGCATCGAAGCCGCTGCCGGCCTCGCGATTCCTGAAATTTTCGAACGCCTCGGTGAACCCGCTTTCCGCCAGATCGAAGCTGAACAGCTCCGCGCCGCCCTGGGCCGCGCCTCTGAACTCAAAGAAAGCACGGTTCTCGCCCTTGGCGGCGGCACCTACGCGCAGCCCGGCTGCCCTGAATTCCTGCGCGCTGCTGGAATTCCCGTCTTGTGGCTGGATTCGCCCGTCGAAGTTTTGCTTTCGCGATGCATGACCATGACCGGCCGCCCGCTCTTCCGTGACGAAGCCAGCTTCAGCGCACTGTACGCCCAGCGCTTCCCTTCCTATCAACTTGCCGATTTCCGCGCGGACAGCTCCGGGGAGCCGTCCCAGGTTGTCGCGGAAATCCTGCGCCGCGGCATTGTTGCTTCCGGTGGAAACATCGCCCATCTGGTGGTTGAGAAACCCCAGCCGTGAGAGAGAATGTTCATTAAGAGGGTAGGAAGCATCGTGAAATTCAGAACCGCAGCAACGGCCCTAGCGCTCGGAATCGTGGCTTGTGCCGCGTTGTCTCTTGCAGCCCAGAAGAAGACTACAGCCACGTCCGGATCCGTGGTCTTGGCTCAAGACAAGGGCAAGCTCACCATCAAGCTTGACGGCCAGACCGTCGGCCACGAAGAATTTGAAATTGCCCCGTCCGGCGGCGGCTGGCTCGCCAAAGGCACCGCGCAGATCAAGCCGCCCGAAGGTGCACCCAGCAAAGTCTCCGGCGCGCTCACGCTCGAGCCCAATGGCGCTCCGATCAGCTATGCGTGGAGCGCTCAGGCGGAAAAAACAAACGGCGCCCACATCCTTTTTGCCAACGGCGTTGCGAGTATCACGCTCGAGATGCAAGGCGCGCGCTCGTGCACAACCGAGGAAATAAAGGATCCTCAGCGCACCCAGCCTTGCTTTTTCGAACAGGATCTTTCCTTCAATTCGTCGCTGATCGCCGTTCTGGACAACAATCTCTACCACCAGTATGCGGTTCTCGCGCGCATCTATGACTGGTCCAAGGGCGGGGTGCAAACTTTCCCCGTGCTCATTCCCCAGGAATTGACGCCCGGTTCGATCACGGTCGAATCCAGCGGCTCCGCCACCGCTGACGGCAAGACCTACGAAGGCCTCAAGGTCAGCACCTCCGACCTGCAGATTCTTCTTTTGCTCGACTCCCATCACCGCTTGATGCGCCTCGAAGTTCCGGACGCCAAAGTCTCCGTCATCCGCGACTAGCACGAACCGGCTTTTCTAGTTTTGGCCGGATTGCTATCGTCCGGTGGCGCGGCGACCTAGGTGGACCTGGCAAGGCGGAAGCACTTCTCTAGCTCCGCTATCGTGGGTATTCCTGCGGTGGTTTGTGGCCCCTACTTCCACTTCTCGTCTTTCCTGAGTAGGCCTCTTTTGCTCATCAAAAGAAAAACGCGGTGTGATCTTAAACGATCACACCGCGCCAGTTGTGCTCTGTCCTTAAAAGAAAACTTATCGCGCGAGCGGCCGCTGAAACACGGGGGTGCCCGGACGCCGCAGCGGATAGCCCTGCGGATTACCATGGGCGTGCGGGTGCACGAGCCCATTCGAATGGCCCGTGCCAATGTGTCCATTGGCATTGCCATTCGCCGACGCGTGCTGCGGCAGCCGCGCCGGATTACCGATAGGGCGGAGATTGCTAGGTGTTGCATGAACGTGGTCGCTTATGGCTTGCAGCCTCTTCAAGATGGACTGCCACTGTTCCCAATCCAATTGCCGCAGGAACGGCCGCAATCCCTGGATGAACGCATCTTCCAGCAGCGCTTCCCCGTCGGATTCCGGAATGAAGAACCGGTTTAAGCCAACGTTCAGCGCCTCGGAGATCTTCTCCAGCGTCCCAAGGCTCGGCGTCATCTGGCCGCTTTCAATGCGGGACAGGTAGGAGCGCGAGACCTTCGAGCGCGACTGTAACTGGCTCTGGGTCATGCTGCGCGATTCGCGCAATTGGCGAATGCGCTGGCCGATATTCTCGACTGTCTCCTGGTTAACGAACTTTTCAGCGGCTGGTTCAGCAGCGGCTTCCTCCGGAGGTGCCGGTGGAGGAATCAGGAACTCCAAGCGCTGAGGTAAGGCGCGCACGCACCGACGGCAGTTTCCAGTGCGCGTCCGGTACTGGACGAGACCACAGGTCTTACAGCGGATGACTTCCCGATCCATTTCTAACGAACTCATCACTTTTTCTAATTGTGCGGACACCGGCACTCCTTGCTGACTTTTTTTCCGGCGCGCGGATAGGGGGAGGAACGCTGGAACGTTCGTTCGGGAAGGCAGTGACTGGCGCAGTGGGAGTATCGTCGGAATCGCCAATTTATGTCAAGAGTATTTTTGGACTATTTTTAGTTTCGCTCTCCGCGTTTCGCCGTTCTACGCCCGGTTTTCGCCTGTCCTTTTGGGCAGTTCTCGACTCTTCGCGGCGACATTTCCACGAAGGCTTGTGTAGTCTTTGGTCTTCGACCGTACCCATTGTGGTGCCTTCCCATCCTCAGCTTTTCCACAAGCCAGCTTAACCCTACTGTTCTCTCGCATTCGACGCGAGAGGCCCAGGGCTGGCCCATGCTTCTTTTTCCTTCCTGGGCCGCCATTTCCTAGAAAATGCTTAGAAAGGAAAACTAAACACTCCAGCAACCGGCCTCCTCCCCCAGAAAGCCGGGCCACCTCGCGAAGCGCCTCCTGGACCGCACTTTCTCGCCCTGCAAGCGCATCGAGCCGCACAAACCTGTATAGCTCCACGGCTTCTTCCAACTCCCTTCTTCATTGCCAACCGCTTCCCAAGCTACACTAGCGGCTCCATTTTGAGGAGAGCCGCATGCCGACGCGCGAAGATGCCTGGAAACTGCTGTGCGACTACACTGCTTCGGAGAGCTTGCGCAAACACATGCTAGCGGTCGAGGCGTGTGTGCGCGCTTACGCTCGCAAGACCGGAGCGGACGAAGAAACCTGGGGGCTGGCGGCGCTGCTGCACGATTTCGACTACGAGCGCTGGCCCAATCACGAGCACTCGCCGGATCAAGGGCATCCCTCGGAGGGCGCAAAGATTCTTCGCGAGCAGGGCTATTCCGAGGAAGTCGTCCGCGCCATCATCACGCATGCAGACTATTGTGGCGTGGCGCGGCAAACCGCGCTGGAGCACACGTTGTTTGCTTGCGATGAGCTGGCGGGTTTCCTGACGGCTTGCGCGTACGTGCGCCCGTCGAAAAGTGTTTTGGATCTGGAAGTGGATTCGGTGAAGCGCCGCTTGAAGGACAAACTTTTCGCCAAAGGCGTCTCGCGCGAGGACGTACGCAAAGGCGCGGAAGGACTGGGCGTGCCGCTCGAAGAGCACATCGGCTTCTGCATCGTCGCTCTGCGGGAACAAGCCGACGCGCTCGGACTGCGCGGCTCTCTCTAAGATCTCCAGCTTCCTCGGCGGCTGGTTTTAACACTTAGTCCGGCGAGTAGCTAGTGCCGGCAGAATTACCGTGCGCCTGCCAAACCAAGGTCGCGCCGAACAACATACTGGCAAGCGATTTATTCCACAGGAGGATGGGGCCCAACCGCCCGTAAGCCAGCCCTAAAGCACTTGTTCGCGGCCAAGAGGAAGGTGCTAAGCTTCCCTTTTCTCCTGTTGACCGTCTAAAGGAAGGTATGCCTGCTCCCAGATCCGAAGTCCTACAAGGAACACTCGATTTGCTGGTTTTGAAGACCCTCGATGCCATGGGGCCGCTGCATGGCTTCGGGATCGCCATGCGCATCCAGCAGGTTTCCCTAGACTTGCTGCAGTTGAACCAGGGAACGCTTTATCCGGCGTTACTGCGGCTGGTGCAGCGCGGCTGGATCGCCTCCCAGTGGGGGGTTTCGGAGAATAACCGCAGGGCCAAGTACTACTCCTTGACACGAGTCGGGCGCAAGCAACTGGCAGAGGAAGCCGAGAGTTGGGGACGCATGTCCGCGATGATCAACCGAGTGCTCGGAACGAGTTAGCTCATGCGCGAATTCTTCACTACGTTCGTCCGGCGGCTCGCGGCGCTTTTTCGCCGGCGCCGTCTCGAAGACGATCTGGACGAAGAACTGCGCTCCCACCTGGAGATGGCCGTCGCACGGAACTTGGGCAAGGGCCTGAGCGCTCTGGATGCGCGGCGCGAAGCGCTGCGCAGCTTCGGGGGCGTCGAACAAACCAAAGAAACTTACCGCGACCAGCGAGGATGGCCCATGATCGAGACGACCATCGCAGATCTGCGCTTCGGCCTGCGCTTGCTTCGGCGCAGTCCGGGATTTTCCATCTTGGCGATCCTTTGTCTAACCTTAGGCATTGGCGCCAACGCCGCAGTCTTCAGTTGGGTCGAAGGGATCTTATTCCGTCCTTACCCAGCCGTGACACACCAGGAGCGGCTGCTCGCCCTCGGCGGAACGGCGCTCGGGGAGGCTCGCGGAACGCCGATTTCGTGGCCAGATTTCCTCGACTTAGAGAGGAGTAGCACGCTGTTTGACGCATTTTTTGTAACGAAAATTATGGGGACGACGCTCAGCATTGGCGACCGCGCCGAGGTCACTACTGGAAGCATCGTATCCGCGAATTATTTTGACGCCATCGGCGTACATCCGATTCTTGGACGCGGATTCGTGCCGGGCGAGGATGCCGGGCGGAACGCTCATCCGGTGACGGTAATCAGTTATCAGTTATGGAAAGGGCGCTTTAAGGGCGACCCCCAAATCATCGGGAAAACGCAGCGGCTCAATAATGTGGTGCACACGATTGTGGGCGTCGCGCCGGAGGGCTTTTATGGAACCTTCGTGGGCTGGGCGATGCAGTTCTGGGTCCCCGCCTCGATGGAAGAAACATTTGAAGCCGGCGGCTACAAACTCGAGGATCGCGGCGCGCGCTGGATTGAAGCATATGTACGGCTCAAGCCCGGCGTCACTCCCGAGCAAGCCCAGCAAGAAATTTCCGCAGTGGCGAAACGATTGGAATCTGACTTTCCCGACACGAATCGCGGCCGCGGCATCAAGCTATGGCCTTTGTGGCAAACGCCGTTCAACAATGCTGGGACGCTCCTCCCCACGCTCGAAACTATGCTCGCGGTGGTGGTCTTTGTGCTGCTCATTGCTTGCGCCAATGTCGGCAATCTTCTGCTGGTCAGGTCCTTCGCGCGGCGGCACGAGATGACCGTGCGGCTGGCCATCGGCGCGGGGCGCGGCCGCTTGCTAAAGCAACTTTTCACGGAGGGGCTGATGTTGTCGGCTTTTGGCGCGGTTGGCGGACTCCTGGTGGCCCACTGGTGCCGTCATGCCCTGGTGGTGCTGTTTCCCGCGCGGGGTGGCGTAGCCATGCATTTGCCGGGGGAGATTGATTGGCGCGTGCTAGCCCTGAGCGCCGGTGTTTGTCTGGTCGCGACGCTTCTGCTCGGGCTGGTTCCCGCGATCCAGACCCGCAAGATCGATCTTGCCGGTGCGTTGAAATCCGATTTGGCGGGTGTAGTGGGGGGCGGCGGAAGAGCCTGGGTCCGCTCGAGCCTGGTGGTGGTGCAGGTGTCGCTGAGTTTCGTTTTGCTGGTCGGAGCCGGGCTGCTGCTAGAAAGCTTAGAGAAAATTCGGAATACCAGCCCGGGTTTTTCAACGCGCAATGTGTTGGACACCGCCGTCAATTTGGTGCCTGCAGGATACGATGCGCCACGCGCCCAGAGTTTCCAGGATCAGCTGCTCGATCGCGTGAAGGCCCTGCCAGGCGTGGAGTTCGCAGCGTTTGGGCGCATGACGCCGCTGAGCTATGGGAGCTTTTCTTCGACGGCGATTGCCGTAGATGGCTATCAACCGCCACCGGAGGAGCAACCCACTGCCGAGTACAACGAAGTGGGACCGGACTATTTCGCGACCATGGGTATCCCGTTGCTATCCGGCCGCGAATTCACTCGAGCGGACGACGAAAAGGCAGCTCTGGTGGCCGTCGTGAATCAAACGATGGCCGCGCAGTATTGGCGCGGCAAGGATCCCCTTGGCGAGCGGGTTCAGGTCAAGGGCCGATGGATGCAAGTGGTCGGTGTGGCAAAAGATTCCAAGTACCAGAGCGTCCGAGAAACGCCGAGACCTTTTTTCTATGTGCCACTGCGCCAGAATTTCTCGCGCGGGGCGGGTTTATTTATCCGAACGACGCTAAGCCCGGAGACCATGAAGACGGCGCTGGCGCGCGAGGTGCACGCTCTCGACGGGAATCTTGCCCTGTACGAGGTGATCACGCTACAAGAGCAGGTGGATCGCTCGACATCGCCACAACGGGTGGCGGTAACTTTAGTCGGGGTCTTGGGTGGACTGGCGCTGCTGTTGGCCGCCATCGGACTGTATGGTGTGATGTCTTATGCCGTGTCCGAGAGCAAGCGCGAGCTAGGACTGCGCATGGCGCTCGGCGCTGGCGCGGGCAATCTGTTGCGGCTGGTGCTGTCGCGTGGTTTAGCGTTGACGACCGGCGGTATGTTACTTGGCATGACCGTAGCACTTGGATGGGCGCGACTGCTTGGGAACCTCCTTTATAAGGTAAGTCCACGTGACCCGCTGGCTTTCGGGTCGGCGCTCCTAATAATGACCATGGCCGCGTTGGCCGCTTGCCTCCTGCCCGCCTGGCGCGCCATGCGAACCGATCCTGCCCGCGCGCTGCGGGAGTGAGGGCCCGCGACCTCCCACCTTAAGTCTAGTCCAACCAGCAGGCGGTTCTAGCGAAAGTAACCCTCCACGGATAGCACACGCGATTTCCTCGACAGGGCAAATCACGTTAGAATTGGAAGGAATGCTTACACAGATTCGAGGACTTGACGCTACTGCCAGCCGGCATGCGCGCCGTCGGACGTATGGCGTGAAGGTGGGACACCTTCGCGTGGGCGGAGGCGCGCCCATCGTCGTGCAGTCCATGACGAATACGGACACCGCCGACATCGAAACGACTCTCAAACAGACTTTAGAGCTGGCTCAAGCGGGCTCGGAGATTGTGCGCTGGACAGTGAACGTGCCGGAAGCGGCGGCGGCGGTGCCGGAGATCAAGAAGCGTATGCTGGAGGCGGGTTGCCAAGCGCCGATCATCGGGGATTTTCACTACAACGGGCACGTACTGCTGACGAAATATCCGGAATGCGCGAAAGCCCTGGATAAATACCGCATCAATCCAGGCAACGTTGGCGCGGGGCAACGGCGCGACGAGCAGTTCTCCACCATTTGCAAAATTGCGCGCGATAACGGCAAGCCCGTGCGCATCGGCGTAAACGGTGGGTCTTTGAATCAAGAACTGGTGATGCGCAAGATGCAGGAGAACACGGACAAGAATCTGGGCAAAGAGTCCGAAGAAATTATTAACGATTGCATGGTACTTTCCGCGCTGGAGTCCACCGAGCTGGCTTTCGAGTCCGGGCTGCGCCACGACCAGATCATTATTTCGTGTAAGACTTCGCGGCCGCGCGACCTCATCACGGTTTACCGCGATCTTTCGGCGAAGACCGAGCAGCCTCTGCACCTCGGCCTCACCGAAGCCGGGATGGGCATGAAAGGACAGATTTGGTCAGCGGCCTCGCTCGGCGTGCTGCTCTATGAAGGAATCGGAGACACCATTCGCATTTCGCTTACGCCCAAACCTGGCGGAGACCGCCGCGAAGAGGTTTATGCCGCTTGCGAATTGCTACAAGCGCTGGGGCTGCGTTCTTTTGCGCCCAGCGTTACGGCTTGCCCCGGCTGCGGCCGCACCACCAGCACTACGTTTCAGGAGCTGGCCGAGGCCATTCAAGACTATATCCGCGATAGCATGCCCATTTGGAAGACGCAATATGAAGGCGTGGAGAGCATGACCCTGGCGGTGATGGGCTGCATCGTGAACGGTCCGGGCGAATCAAAAGCCGCGAACATCGGCATCAGCCTGCCGGGAACCGGCGAAGCGCCGCGCTGCCCTGTTTATATTGACGGGCGGAAGGATGTCACGCTGGAAGGCACTTACGATGAACTGGCTGCGGCCTTCCAAGCTCTCGTCGACAATTATATTGCGAAGAAGTATCCCCGCAAGACGGCTGCGGTTTCCGCCTAAGCGCCGTATCTGCACTACGGATTTCTGAAGCCAACACGCAACTTGATCCACCAAACGATTCGTCAGCCGAGCCACTCGGGATGGTGCGCCGTGCCGTCGAAGTTGTTGGTCGTCTTGTAACCTTCGAATTGGCCTTCGCGCGCAGCTTGCTTCGTTCTGACCAGGAACGCCGCGACTTCCGCGGAGCTGAGCGGCTTGAAACTGCGCGCCGCATCAAGAGCTTGCTGGACGTTGGCAAGAGATTCGCAACCGGTAATCACCACGCTGGTAGGCAGGTTCATGGCGAAATGCAGGCACTCGACGGGGGACAGCGTTTTGCTCTGAAGGAGTAGACCGGCGCCCATGGGCTTCATGCCCAGAACACCGATTCCATTTTTCACCAGGACGGGAAGCACCTTTTGCCCAAAGCTTTCATAGTGAGCGTCCATGGCGTTAAGAGGCATTTGAACCGCGTCGAAATGAAACTGGTGAGTCGCGGCGGTTTCGAGCATGTGCAGGTGCATGGCGGGATTTTTGTGCCCCGTGAAGCCAATGTAGCGGACCTTGCCGGCTTTTTTCGCTTCGAGGACGGCTTCCATTCCTCCGCCGGGAGCGAAGATGCGCTCCGGATCGGTCATGCGAATGACTTCGTGGAATTGGAGAAGATCAATATGGTCGGTCGCGAGGCGGCCGAGCGATTCATCGAGTTGCGCGGCGGCGGCTTTTTTGGTCTGGCCGTCGATTTTGGTCATAAGGAAGGCTTTTTGCCGGTAGCCGTCGCGTAGCGCTTTGCCCATGCGGATTTCGCTGTTGCCGCCATTGTAGTCCCAGCAGTTATCCAGGAAATTGATGCCGCTATCGAGAGCGGTGCGAATAATTTTGATGCTCTCCTGTTCGTCGGATGGCATGCCAATGTGATAGCCGCCCAGGCCGACCAGAGAGACGCGTTCCCCGGTCCGGCCGAGCTGGCGATAGGGAATGCCGTTTTCCGTGCCAGCGGCCCAGAGTTCCGGGCCAGCAACGCCGGCGAAAAGCGAAGTTGTCAGCATAGCGCCGAGGAATTCGCGGCGGGTGACGCCCTCGGCGGTGGAATCCGGGGCAGCGTGATTCGTGCTGGACATGGCTAGGACCTCCTAGAGAATTGCTAGCCTAAGAGCCTCGAGCGGGAAGTGCAAGAGCAAAGCTCGGATGGCACGCTAGACACTGCACTTGGCGCCTATGGCCCGCTTCCGGACTTCCCTAGGGCTTGGACTGCTCCAAGCCAGGGGCTTCGCCGGTATGCTAGAATTTTCACGTCGTTCGAGCGCCAGAATCACAGGAAATCACTTTGAAAATCAGCCGGGAAGATGTGCTGCGGGTGGCGGAGCTGGCTTATCTCGACTTGAGCGAAGACGAGTTGCAGCGCTACCGCGCGCAAATTGACGAAATTCTGGAATACATCGGGAAGCTAAACGAGCTAGACACTTCTCATGTCGAGCCCATGGCCCAGGTGCTGAGCGACGACCAGACCGCCGACGCCACCCTGCGCGAAGACCTGATCGTGCCTTGCGCAGTGGCCGAGGACGTTTTGAAGCACGCTCCGGACCCGGAGCCGCCCTATTTCCGGGTGCCCAAGGTGATTGAGAGATGACGGCGAACTGGACGATTGACGGGGTCAAAGAGGCGCTGGCGACCAAGAAGGTTTCGGCGCGCGAGTTGACGGCGGATTTCTATGCGCAGATCAAGGCGAAGAATCCGGAGCTGAACGCATTCCTAACACTCTCGCCCGAGCGAGCGCGCCGGCAAACCGACAGAATCGATGCGCTGGTGGCGGGAGCAAAGGCCTTGCCGCCGCTGGCAGGCGTGCCAGTGGCCGTGAAGGACGTCATCAGCACGCGCGGAATAAAAACGACCTGCGGTTCAAAGATTCTGCAAAATTATATTCCACCTTATGATGCGACGGCGGTGGAGCGTCTAGAGGCGGCGGGCGCCGTCATTCTAGGAAAGACCAATTGCGACGAGTTCGCCATGGGAAGCTCGAACGAGAATTCCGCTTACGGCCCAGTAAAGAATCCCTTGTCGACGGACCGAGTGCCAGGAGGGTCGAGCGGAGGGTCGGCCGCCGTCGTAGCGGCGGGCTTGGCGGTGGCGTCCTTGGGAACGGATACGGGCGGCTCCATCCGGCAGCCGGGCTCGTTTTGTGGGATCCCCGCCATGATGGGGAGCTACGGCCGGGTTTCGCGGTATGGATTAATCGCCTTTGCGTCCTCCTTGGACCGCATCGGTCCGTTCGCCAATAATGTAAAAGACGTCGCGGCAATCCTCGAAGTCATTGCTGGCCGCGACCCGCACGACTCGACTTCGACAACCGCAGCGGTACCCGATTACCGGGGCGAACTCGGGAAACCGGTCGAGGGCCTCAGGCTGGGCATCCCGAAAGAGTACTTCGGCCAAGGCATGGACATGGGGGTGCGGAAAAAGATCGAAGCGGGCATCGAAGTTTTTAAAAAGCTGGGATGCGAACTGGTGGAAATTCGCATGCCCCATACGGACTACGCCATCGCGGCTTACTACATCATCGCCACGGCGGAAGCGAGTTCCAACCTGGCACGGTACGACGGCGTGCGCTACGGTTTGCGAGTGGACGACGAGGCCCTGCTCTCCATGTACCGGAAAACGCGTGGGGCGGGTTTTGGCGCGGAGGTAAAACGCCGCATCGTTCTGGGAACCTATGTGCTCTCGGCGGGGTATTACGACGCTTACTATTTGAAGGGGCAAAAGGTGCGTTCCCTGATCGCCCAGGATTTCCGGGATGCCTTTATTAAGGTAGATGCCATCCTCACCCCCACTTCTCCGGTCCCTCCGTTCAAACTGGGAGAGCGCACGGATGACCCTCTCCAGATGTATCTTGCTGATATATATACAGTTACAGGATCGCTGGCGGGAGTCCCGGGCATCTCGGTGCCTTGCGGCAAGATCGATCGGAGACTGCCCGTGGGCTTGCAAATTTTTGGTCCGGCTTTTGGCGAAGCCCGCGTGTTGCAATTGGCACACGCGTTTGAACTAGCCGGCGGAGCCACGCTTTGATTTTTTCAGGGCTGGCAGGTAAGTGCAACCGTCGTGATGCTTCAGAGTCCATCATCGAGAAACTTGCGCGAGCGCCAAAAGAATTTCTAACTGCCGCCGGCGTCGTGCCTCGGGGCAGTGGAAGGTGGCGCCAGGGGAAGGCCGATGGTCTGCTGGTGAACTGGTAGCGCATCTGATTACCATGGAGCGCACCATCACCCGAAGCGCCGATAAACTGCTAGACCGTATCCATTTCGGGGTTCATTAAACGTGTATGAATGGGTTTCAGATGATTGCTGCGCATCAAGTCCGCCACACAAAGCAAATGCGAGAGATTGCCAACACCCTACCGAAATCGGTAACAACTTTGCAAAAGTAGAATATTTTTACCACTTTTCTATGGTGGGCCTTCCCGTCGTACCAGAGCTCCCACTGGTTGAAAAATGTGGAAAAACCGCTGATTTACTGGACTTTAGTGAGAAAGTACTAGTCGAATAGTTTTGCCTGCCAGAACGGAACGACTATTGCTCAAGATTCTATGCAGCGCTTAAGATGCAATCAGCATCTAAGTAAGCGTGAAGTAGTTTGCGCGGAACATAGGAGCCGGGCCATGGTTACCGTGAAGTCGAGCCAAAAGATTTTCACCGATTCGGAAGTAGCCAGCTTGACCGGCATTTGCGTCGAGCACGTGCACAATTTTGCAAAAAGCCGCCACCTGGGCTTCATCGCGCGGGCTGCGGAAGCAGCCGGCCTGAGCGCCGATCAATGGCTATTTACGCTATCGGATCTGATGGTTCTGGTGACGTTGTTTCCGAAGTGCACGCACTAGAACATTAGAAGCAAACTGGCTTCTTCGAGGCTCCCTGGATGGACCGGGGAGCCATTTTTATTTTGGGCGTAGAAACGGGCAGGTTGCGGGTTCAGAAGGCCCGAGGTATGCTCGCTACTGGGGCAGACCGGGCCAACCCGCAGGCGTCGGAACAGTACCTGAAAGCCAGATGAGATCACCCAGAATCCTCGCGATCGTCTCGTGGGCCTTCCTTGCTGGTTGGGCCGGCACACTTAGTGACTCCCCTGGGGCAAGTGCTACTCCCCGCGGGCAGGCTCAAGCGCCTTCGGGCCAGCAAGCCACCGGCACGGACGCCAAGGCTGGGGTGTCAGCCTTGCCGCGAGGAAAAAAGCTCGTCCTGAAGGATGGAACCTTTCAACTGGTTCGCGACTATGCGCGGAACGGGGAGCGGGTGCGCTACCTGAGCGCCGAACGGGGAGAATGGGAGGAGATCCCCACCTCCATGGTGGATTGGGACGCGACCGCCAAAGCCGCCGAAGCGGAAAAAATCGAAGAGGATGCCCTGGCCAAGAAGATCCACGTTCAGGAACAAGCCCAGAAAGTTGAAACGGTCTTGGACGTGGATGCCAGCCTCCAAGTAGCGCCAGGCGTTTTCCTCCCGCCGGGAGAAGGAATGTTCCTCATCGACGGAAAATACGTGATGCATCTCGAGCAGGTGGGGTCGCAGGCAAAAACAGACAAAAAGCAGTTTCTGAAACAAGTGCTTTCGCCCATTCCCATTGTTCCCAGCCAGCGCAACGTGGAAATTCCCGGGAGTCACGCCACCATGCGGATAAGCAATACGCAAGCAGAATTCTATTTGCGCGAAGCGCCGCCGGACCCAGACCGCACCACCGCCATCTTGAGAAGCAGCCGACCGGGGGAATCCGGCCCGGAGGTGGAGTTGGTGCGCGCTAAAGTCAAAGGCAGTTCACGCCAGTTGGAATCGATCCGCAGTCTTTTCGGGGAACAGCTGGACCAAAAGCGCACCACGATTTCGATCCAGAGGTGGGAGATTGCCCCCACCGTCTATCGCTTCACCCTGAGCGAGCCCCTGCCGCCCGGCGAGTATGCGCTGGCGGAGATTCTGCCCGATGGCATGAACATATACGTGTGGGATTTTGGAGTGGACCCCGCGAAGGTTGCGGCGCCAAGCGCACCGCCAAAAACAAAGAACTAGCTTGCCAAGCAAAGCGCTGAATAATCCTCTAGCGGCGAATCCAGGACGGTTCAAATCGCGCCAGTTTGCTCGTCCTTTTTTGATATTCATACAAAATTGGGGGGCCTGCACCCTAAGAAAGCAGGCAAGAATCAACGGGTGGAGCGCGTTTCGGCTGGAGCCTCTGACAGTACTACTCTCAAAAGGGCCAGCACGTCAGAGACGCGGAACGGTTTTTGAAGGCAAACCGGCTCGCCATCCGCTTTACCTTCCGGAGTGGCCTCAATCAAATCGCCGGTCATGTAAATCAACACCGGCTTTTGCTCTAGAGCAACCTCGAGGATGCGGGCGGCGGCTTCTCTGCCATCAGCCGTGTAGCCACCGGAGGTAAGGTGGAGGTCGCAGAGAAACACGTCGAATCTGGAGCGCGCCAAATGCGCGCTAGCCTCCTCCGCAGTCGCGGCACAATTCACCCGCAAGCCGTGGGCCGAGAGGCCTTCCTGAAGAAGCATCCGGAGACTTTCCTCATCGTCCAGAACGAGCACGGCGCGGCCTTTGAGAATGTCAGATGTTGCTTGAACGGTTTCCGGCGAAAGAACCGCGGTATCCCCAGGCGAAGAAAGTGATTCGGCAAGCTGCGCGGGCGCAGCCGGCAAATAAATGGTGAAGGCCGAACCGCCGGCAGGAAGTGTATTAGCTTCGATATTTCCGCCATGCTCGCGAATGATGGACATGCAGATACTGAGTCCCAGACCGGTGCCGCCGCCGGGACGCTTGGTGGTATAAAAAGGATCGAAGATTCTCGGAAGCGCTTGCGGGCGGATGCCGACGCCATCGTCTTGCACCGTGACGGTGACCTGGTTTCCTTCGTGTCCGGCGCGAATCTGGATGCGGCCAGAATCGCGCACTTCCCGGATAGCTTGTTCGGCGTTAGTGATCAGGTTGAGCAAGACCTGAATCAGTTGGTTGGCGTCACCAACGACGCCGGGTAGACCGGCGGGCAGATGGGAATCCACTTCGATATTGTTGCGGCGCAGGGAATGTTCGTGCAGCTGGAGGGTGCGCTCGAGAAGGTTATTGAGGTCGATCGGCCGTTTCTGCGGAGAAGCCGGACGCGAAAACTCCAGCAGATTCTGGACAATCCGGGCGGCGCGGCGGGCCTGGCGATGGGTCAGCTCCAACTGGCGCTTCGTGGAATCGTCGGCTCCCGGCCGTTCGCGGAGAAGCTCGGTAACGCCGAGGATAGCCGTCAAAGGATTGTTGAGTTCGTGGGCCACGCCGGCGAGCATCTGTCCCATGGCGGCAAGTTTTTCAGCTTGGATGAGCTGTTCCTCCAGCCGCTTGAGATCGGTAACGTCGCGCCCGGAGAGGACCACGCCTCCGATGTTGCCCTGCTCATCGGCTAAAGGACTGAAATTGAAGCGAATGCGGCGCCAGTCCCCCAGCTTGTGGCGCACGCGAATCTCCAAAGAAGCAAAGCTTTGCTTGCCGGCGATGATGTCCTGGTAGAGCGACAAGCAGGCGGGCAAGTCTTCAGGATGGGTGCGGTCGCCAAATTGCATGTGCTGCGCGTCTTCGACGTTGTAACCGAGCACTTCCTGGCAACGAGGACTGACAAACGTGTAGTGCGACGCCGTGTCCAGCACCAGAATAAGGTCGGGAAAATTGTCGATAAGGCGGCGGGCAAATTCTTGCTGCTGATGAAGGCGACGCTCCATTTCGCGCCGCTCGGTAATGTCCATGAGCGCGCCCTGATAGCGCACCACGCGCCCGGAATTGTCGCGAACAGCGGTAGCCGTATTCAAGCACACCACGGAAGTGCCGTCCTTGCGAATCAGGGTGATCTCCTGGCCCTGGACCATAGGCTGGCGCTCGACCTGTTCTTGGAAGCTTTTTCGCGATTCCCGGTCGACTAAAATCTCCGGAACTCGCCTTTTCAGCACTTCTTCCTTGGAATCGTAACCCAGCATGCGCACTAGCGCGGGATTGACGTCTAAAATGGCGCCGTCCGGCGTGGTGATGTAGATGCCCTCTTGAAGCGATTCAAAAAGTTCGGTGAAACGAGCTTCATTTTTGCGCAGTGCGGAGATGTCGCGCCCGAGAACGGTGATGCCGCGGACTTCGCCGTCGCGCATCATGGCATGGGCGACGCAATCATAATAAAACAGCGGTTCTTGTCCCTTCACGCGTACCTGAGCGACTCCCGACCATTGGCGGCGTTCCAGGAACCTGGGCATGGCGCGACGCACCAGCTCGGAGCCTTCTCCGCTGGCTTCTTGCAAAAAGTCAGTGATGGGGTTGCCGATGATTTTCTGAAAAGGCAAGCCCACGAGATCGGAGAAACTGCGGTTGACGGCGCGAATTTGGCCGTCAAGCGACAAAGCCAGCAAAACGTCGTCGAAAGAGTCAATCAGGTCGCGATAGCCCTGCTGCGACCGCGAGATCATGGCGAATAACTGGTCGATCTGTTTCTCGCTGGGAGGGGTCTCATCGCGGTGTTCCATGCCACGCATCAAACCGCGCAGCTCGGAGATTTCCTGCGTCTTCCTCCACATGTAGAGGGCGAAAAGCACGATCAAGGCCACGAGACCTGCTGAGAACGCAGTGGCTTCGGCGCGATGCCAAAAAGAACGAATGGCATCCCAGGAGGTCACAACATAAGCCAGCCCCAGCAAGAGAAGAACAATGAAGGTAAGCCGCCAGAGTTCGCCCTGTCGTTTCTCGAACTTATCGAACTGCGCGGAGATTACCGAACGGGAGTTGGCGCCGGGGGAAGAGTTCCCGGTGGTGCCGCGACCGTATTGGTTTTCGTCAGGCATAAGGGTAGACGGGACACTTCTGAACCAAGAGTCAACCGCCAACGAGAGAGGTACTCCTTATTGTAAGAACGCCGAGCGGATTTCAGCAATCAAAGCCGTAACCGTAGTTCCTGAAGAACAACGGTACGGAAAGTCTAGCGGCACACAAAAACGGCGCCGCGGTTGTTACTGGGGCGCCGTTTGGACTCCAGGAGGCTGGGACCACCAGCCAGCAGATTTAGCTCTCGGTAGCGGCGTCGGCTTCCGTATCTTTCTGGAGAAAGTCCAGGGCGGCGGCTTCTTCGGCCGTGAGCTCGGCGGCTTCCGGAATTTCCTCGATGGGAGCTGGCGCAGGCATTTCCGTCAGCAGCTGAATGCTGCGGTAGTGCTCGAGGCCGGTTCCCGCAGGGATAAGCCGGCCCATGATGACGTTTTCCTTGAGGCCGCGGAGATAATCCACCTTGCCGGCGACTGCCGCTTCCGTGAGTACGCGGGTCGTCTCCTGGAAGCTCGCGGCGGAAATGAACGAATCGGTCGAAAGCGACGCTTTGGTGATGCCGAGCAAGAGCGGACGGCCCGTTGCCGGGCGGCCGCCATCGGCGATGACGCGGTCGTTTTCTTCACGGAAGCGGAACTTGTCCACTTGCTCCTCGAGCAAGAACGTGGTGTCGCCCACGTCTTCGACCTTGACCCAGCGCATCATCTGGCGAGAGATGGTCTCAATGTGCTTGTCGTTGATGTTGACGCCCTGGAGGCGATAGACCTCCTGAATGGCGTTGACCAGGTACGATTGCGTGAACTTTTCGCCGAGGACGGCGAGCAAGTCGTGCAGGTTGAGCGGGCCATCGATGAGCGCCTCGCCGGCCTTGACGTGGTCGCCTTCTTGAACGTTGATGTGCACTCCGCGAGGAATCGAATATTCCTTGGTGGTCTTGCCATCGTGGCTCTCGACGTAAACCTTGCGCATGCCCTTGGCGATGTCGCCGTACTTGACGGCGCCGTCGATTTCGCTGATGACCGCGGGATCCTTGGGCTTGCGGGTCTCGAAGAGTTCGACCACGCGCGGAAGACCGCCGGTGATGTCCTTGGTCTTGGTGGTTTCGCGCGGAATCTTCGCCAGCACGTCGCCGGCTTGCACCTCATCGCCATCCTTGACCATCAAGTGGGCGCGGGAAGGCATAAGGTACTTTTTGCGGACTTTGCCGGAAGAATCGCGGACTAGGATCGCCGGCTGATGCTTTTCATCGCCCGGAGGCAGCGTGACGACGTCCTGGGAAAGGCCGGTCACTTCATCCACCTGTTCTTCGATCGTCAGGCCGGGGCGCAGGTCGTCAAACTTCACAGAGCCGGCGGTTTCGGTCAGGATCGAGAAGGTGAAGGGATCCCATTCGGCAAGAATCTGTCCGTGAGTGACGTGTTCGCCGTCTTGAACGCGAAGGCGCGCGCCGTAAACGACGTGGTAGCGCTCCTTCTCGCGGCCCTTTTCGTCAACAATGGCGATCAAGCCGGAGCGGTTCATGGCGATGGCGGTGCCGCCGCGGCCTTCGACGTGTTTGAGGTCCACGAACTTGACGACACCGTTGTTGCGCGCTTCGAGCGTGGAACGCTCGGAAACGCGGGTGGCCGTGCCGCCGATGTGGAACGTACGCATGGTCAGCTGCGTGCCCGGTTCGCCGATGGACTGCGCGGCAATGACCCCGACGGCTTCGCCGAGTTCCACCATGCGGCCGGTAGCGAGGTTGCGCCCGTAACACAGCGCGCAAACGCCGCGTCGGGATTCGCAAGTGAGCACGGAACGAATGCGCACGCGCTCGATACCCGCGCCCTGCACCTGGTTGGCAAGCTCCTCGGTGATCTCCTGGTTCACGTCAACGATGATGGTGCCTTCGAAGTCCTTGATCTTGTCGAGTGAAACGCGACCCACAATGCGGTCGCGGAGGGGCTCGACTTCGACGCCGGCTTCAACGATAGGCTCTACGTAGATACCATCGGTCGTGCCGCAATCGCGCTCGTTGATGATCACGTCTTGCGCGACGTCCACGAGGCGGCGGGTGAGGTAGCCGGAATCGGCGGTCTTGAGCGCCGTATCGGCCAAGCCCTTGCGCGCCCCGTGCGTCGAAATGAAGTACTGCAGCACGGTAAGGCCTTCGCGGAAGTTGGAAGTGATGGGGGTTTCGATGACTTCGCCGCTGGGCTTGGCCATCAAACCGCGCATCCCGGAAAGCTGGCGGATCTGCTGTTTCGAGCCGCGAGCGCCGGAGTCCGCCATGACGTAAACGGGGTTAATGCTGCCCTCTTTGTCCTGATTTTCGAGGGCCTTGAACATTTCATCGGCCACGCGCTCGGTGATGTCGCCCCAGATGGCGATGACCTTGTTGTAGCGTTCGCCGTTGGTGATGGCCCCGTCGAGGTATTGCTGCTGCACCTTGACGACTTCTTTTTCGGCGTTTTCCACGAGCTTGTACTTGTCGCTGGGGATGAGCATGTCGTCGATGCCGATGGAAATACCGGACTTGGTGGCGTAGGTGAACCCCAACTCCTTCAAGTGATCGAGCAAAACGACAGTGTCTTCGAGCCCGAAGCGCAAGTAAGCGTAATAAACGAGCTGCTGAACGCCTTTCTTCTTGAGAAGGCCGTTCACAAACGGAAACTTCTCCGGCAAGTGCGAATTGAAAATGACGCGGCCAACGGTGGTCTGAATGAACTGGCGCTCCATCTTCACCGGCACGGTGTGCGGCACGTCCTGGTTGTCGTAGGCGGTCGTGAGGTCGATGACTTCACCGGTGTAGCGCAGCCGAATGGGTGTGAGCAACTCGACTTCGCCGGCTTCCAGCGCCAGGACAACTTCATCGGTGGCCCCGAACACGCGGCCTTCGCCCTTGGCTCCCGGCTTGTTCTTGGTCAAGTAGTAGATACCGAGAACCATGTCCTGAGACGGCACGGCGAGAGGCAAACCATGCGCCGGCGATAGAATATTGCGCGAGCTGAGCATCAGCACGGACGCTTCGACCTGCGATTCGGGCGAAAGCGGGATGTGCACGGCCATCTGGTCGCCGTCAAAGTCCGCGTTGAACGCCGTGCAAACGAGCGGGTGGATGCGGATGGCTTTGCCTTCGACGAGAACCGGCTCAAACGCTTGAATGCCGAGGCGGTGCAGCGTCGGAGCGCGGTTGAGCATTACCGGATGTTCGCGGATGACGTCTTCCAGAATGTCCCAAACCACCGCTTCTTGTTGCTCGACCATTTCCTTGGCTTGCTTGATGGTGGTGCAGTGGCCCTGCGCTTCGAGCTTGTGGTAGATGAACGGCTTGAACAACTCGAGCGCCATCTTCTTGGGCAAACCGCACTGGTGCAGCTTCAATTCCGGTCCCACGACGATAACGGAGCGGCCGGAATAGTCCACGCGCTTGCCGAGAAGGTTCTGGCGGAAACGGCCCTGCTTGCCCTTGAGCGTGTCGCTGAGGGACTTGAGCGGGCGGTTGTTGGTTCCGCGCAGAACGCGGCCGCGGCGCCCGTTGTCAAACAAGGCGTCAACGGCTTCCTGTAACATGCGCTTTTCGTTGCGCACGATGACGTCCGGGGCGCGCAGCTCCATGAGCTTCTTCAAGCGGTTGTTGCGGTTGATGACCCGGCGATAGAGATCGTTCAAATCGGAAGTGGCGAAGCGGCCGCCGTCCAGAGGCACGAGCGGGCGCAACTCCGGGGGAAGAACCGGAATCACGTCCAGAATCATCCACTCCGGCTTGTTGCCGCTCTTGCGGAAGGCTTCCAGAACTTTCAAGCGCTTGGCGAACTTGATGCGCTTCTGCAGCGACGGATCGGCCTTCATCTTATCGCGGAGTTCATCGGCGAGCTTGTCCACTTCGACGCGGCGCAGCAGTTCCTTGATGGCTTCCGCGCCCATTTTGGCGGTGAACTGGCCGGGGTATTCCTTTTGCAACTCGCGATACTTGTCTTCGAGCAGCACTTCGCGTTCGTGCAAAATGGCGACTTCGCCGGCATCCACGACGACGAAAGCTTCGAAGTACAGAATGCGCTCGAGATCGCGCATGGAAATGTCCAGCAAGTAGCCGATGCGGCTGGGCAAGCCCTTGAAGAACCACACGTGCGAACAGGGCGAAGCCAGCTCGATGTGGCCGAGGCGCTCGCGGCGGACTTTGCTTAACGTGACTTCCACGCCGCACTTATCGCAGATAACGCCGCGATGCTTCATGCGCTTGTACTTGCCGCACAAGCACTCCCAGTCCGTGACGGGGCCAAAAATCTTGGCGCAGAACAGGCCGTCGCGCTCGGGCTTGAACGTGCGGTAGTTAATAGTCTCCGGCTTGGTCACTTCGCCGTGAGACCAGGAACGAATTTTTTCTGGACTCGCCAGGCTGATGCGAATGGAATCGAAATCGGCGATTAAACTGGCGCGATCATAAGGGCTGCTGCGATACAAGGTTGTTTCCTCCCTCCCCAGCTTTCGCCGGGGCCGCGATCCGATGGCCTCCACTGAAGAACACCGGACCGGCTACAGAACCCAACTACCGAATACTGCTAAAACAAACTTGGTTGCCAAGTAGGAGCGCAGCATGCTGCGCTCCTAGTACAGACCAGCTCTTGCTAGTCGGCGGCCTTTTCCGCCGTCGGCTTTTGCCGCTTCATCAACTCCACGTCCAGGCACAGCGACTGCAACTCGCGGACCAGCACGTTGAACGATTCAGGCACGCCGGGCTCGATCCCCGGTTCCCCCTTGACGATGGCTTCGTAAATCTTCGCTCGGCCATAGACGTCGTCCGACTTCGCCGTGAGCAGCTCCTGCAGGATGTGCGCTGCTCCGTAAGCTTCCAGCGCCCAAACTTCCATTTCGCCGAAGCGCTGGCCGCCGAACTGCGCTTTGCCGCCGAGCGGCTGCTGCGTGATCAGCGAGTACGGCCCGATGGAACGCGCGTGGATCTTGTCGTCGACCAGATGCGAGAGCTTGAGCATGTAGATGTAGCCGACCGTGACCGGCTGGTCGAACTGGTCGCCGCTCATGCCGTCGAAGAGATTGATCTTGCCGGCGTGCGGCAGACCAGCAACTTCCAGCAAGTGGCGGATTTCCGGTTCGCGCGCGCCGTCGAACACCGGCGTGGCGAAAGGAATTCCTTCACGGAAGCCTTCGGCATATTCGAGCAACTCTTCATCGCTGAGCTTGGCGAGCGTCTTCCAAACCGTGGTGTCCGAGAAAACCTCGCGGAACCAGCGGCGCACCGCTTCGGCCCGGACTTCTTTGCTTAGCAACCGCTTGAGGCTGTTGCCGAGTTCCTTGGCGGCCCAGCCGAGGTGCGTCTCGAGAACCTGCCCGACGTTCATACGCGAAGGAACGCCGAGCGGATTCAGAACGATCTCGACCGGAGTGCCATCCGGCATGTACGGCATGTCTTCCTGCGGCACGATGCGGGCAATGACGCCTTTGTTGCCGTGGCGTCCGGCCATCTTGTCACCGATGGAAAGCTTGCGCTTCATGGCGATATAGACCTTGACCAGCTTGATGACGCCGGGAGGCAGCTCGTCGCCCTTTTTGAGCTTGTCCTTGCGTTCCTCGGTGATCTTGCGCAGCACGTCGATCTGGCGCGAGGTCATCTCCTCGACCTCTTCGATCTTCTCGATGAGCAGAGGATCCTTTTCGTTGAGCTTCAGGCGCTTGAGGTTGCGCGTGGAGATCTTTTCGATGATCTCGCGCGTCAGCTCGACGCCCTTGGTCAGCAAGCGCTTGTTGGTCTTCTCGTCGTGCAGGTCGGCCTGGAGAATCTTGCCGCCGAGCAAATCCGAGAGGCGCTTGAGGCGCTCATCCGTGAGGATGCGGATTTCATCGGCGAGGTTCTTCTCCAGCTTGAAGACCTGCGTGGCTTCGATGGCCTTGTGGCGCTCATCCTTTTCTCCACCCTTGCGGGTAAAGATCTTGACGTCCACGATGGTGCCCTCGATGCCCGGCGGGCAGTAGAGCGAAGCGTCGCGAACATCGCCAGCCTTTTCGCCGAAGATGGCGCGCAGCAGCTTTTCTTCCGGCGTGAGCGTGGTCTCGCCCTTGGGCGTGACCTTGCCGACCAGGATGTCGCCGGGCTTCACGACCGCGCCGATGCGAATGACGCCGCTTTCGTCGAGGTTGCGCAGGAACGACTCGCTGATGTTGGGAATGTCGCGAGTAACTTCCTCGGGTCCGAGCTTGGTGTCGCGCGCTTCGATTTCGTACTCCTCAATGTGAATCGAAGTGTAGTAATCGTCCTTGACCAGTTTTTCGCTGACCAGGATGGCGTCTTCGAAGTTGTACCCGCGCCAGGGCACGAAGGCCACCAGCACGTTGCGGCCGAGAGCGAGTTCGCCGCGTTCGGTGCAAGGACCGTCGGCAAGAACCTGCCCCTTCTTGACGCGGTCGCCCACGCGAACCAGCGGCTTCTGGCTGATACAAGTGTTCTGGTTGGAGCGCTTGAACTTGATGAGCTGATAGATGTCCGCGCCCACTTCCCGGCTAAGCACGCCGGAGTGGTCGGACTCCACGCGCACGATGATGCGCTCGGAATCGACTTGATCGACGATGCCTTCGCGCTTGCAAAGCACGACAGCGCCGGAATCGCGCGCGGTGACGCGCTCCATGCCGGTGCCGACCAGCGGCGCTTCGCCCTTAATGAGCGGAACGGCTTGGCGCTGCATGTTGGAACCCATCAGCGCGCGGTTGGCGTCGTCGTTTTCGAGGAACGGAATCAAGCTGGCCGCCACGGAAACGAGTTGCTTCGGCGAAACGTCCACGTAGTCGACTTCATCGCGACTCTTCAGCACGAAGTTGCCGGCTTGCCGGCAATTGACCAGTTCCGTGGTGATCTTTAAACGCTCGTCGAGCGCTACGTTGGCTTGCGCCACGACGTATTTGTCTTCCTCCCAAGCGGAAAGATAGAAGCAATACGGTTCATAAACCACCTTGCGGCGTTTCAGCTCTTCGTTGAGTTCCTCGACCTTGTCCTTCTCGACGATTTCGCCGGCCTTGAACTCGCTGTCTCCGGCATTGACGATCTGCACGTAGTCGATGATTCGCCCGCCCTTTACCTTGCGGTAAGGCGATTCGATGAAGCCGTAGTCGTTGATGCGCGCGAAGCAGCTCAACGAGCTGATCAATCCGATGTTCGGGCCTTCCGGCGTTTCAATCGGGCAGATGCGGCCGTAGTGCGTCGGGTGTACGTCGCGCACTTCGAATCCGGCGCGCTCGCGCGAGAGACCGCCAGGTCCAAGAGCCGAGAGGCGCCGCTTGTGGGTAATTTCGCTGAGCGGGTTGGTCTGGTCCATGAACTGGCTAAGCTGCGACGATCCGAAGAATTCGCGGATCGCGGCCATAACCGGCTTGGCGTTTACTAGGTCGTGCGGCATGGCCGTGGACATTTCCTGGTACACACTCATCTTTTCCTTGATGGCGCGTTCCATGCGGACCAGGCCGATGCGGAACTGGTTTTCGAGTAGTTCACCGACCGCGCGAACACGGCGGTTGCCGAGATGGTCGATGTCATCGACGACGCCGATGTTTTTGCGCAGCTTGAAGAGATACTTGATCGCCGAAACAAAGTCCGGCGCATCCAGCGTGCGGTTATCCAGCGGCGTGTCCAGGCCCATCTTGATGTTGAACTTCAAGCGGCCCACGCGGCTGAAATCGTATTTGCGCGGGTCAAAAAACATGCCACGGAAAAGGTTGGTGGCCGTTTCGAGCGTCGGAGGGTCGCCGGGACGCAGCTTGCGGTAGATCTCGATGAGCGCTTCTTTCGAAGAGCGGATGGAGTCCTTATCCAGCGTGCGCGAGAGCACCAAGCCGATGTCGTCGCGCTCGGGGAAGAACACATCGACTTCGCTGATGCCGCCTTCGGCAAAGGCCTGCCACAGTTCTGGTGTCAGCGGCTTGTTGGCCTCGAGCAGCACTTCGCCGGTCTGGCGATTCACGACGTCGGCGACGCTATAAGCGCCCTCGAGGTCCGCCAGCGCGGCGCGAATCTGCGAAATCTTGGCTTTGATCAGTTCCTTGAAGAGCGTCTCGGTGATGCGCTTGTGCGCACCAACAATCACTTCATCCGATTTCGGATTGCGGATTTCGTGAGCCAGCTTGCGGTCCACGATTCCCGGCGAAACGTTCCAGAAAAGATCTTTGTCGCGCAGCGAAATGCGCTCGACCTGATAGAACGTGCGCAGAATGTCTTCGTTGGACTTCATTCCCAGCGCGCGCAAGAAGATCGAGCCCAGGAACTTGCGCTTGCGGTCGATGCGCACGTAAAGAATGTTCTTGGTGTCGTATTCGAACTCCACCCACGACCCGCGGTAGGGAATAATTTTCCCCAGGAAGTAGCTGCGGTTGTTGGCGCTCTCGAAAAACACGCCCGGCGAGCGGTGCAACTGCGAAACGATGACGCGCTCGGTGCCGTTGATGATGAACGTGCCGTTCTCGGTCATCAGCGGAATGTCGCCATAGAAAACTTCCTGTTCCTTGATGTCGCGGATAGTCTTCGCGCCGCTATCGGGATCCTTGTCGTAAATGGTCAGACGGATGGTGACCTTGAGAGGCGCGGAGTAGGTCATGCCGCGCTCCTGGCACTCGTTCACGTCATACTTCAATTGCATGGCCACCGGGTCGCCGCACTTGTTGCAGAAGGTCGGCGTGTTTTTGTTGAATGTGCCGCACTTGTGGCAAATGACGTCCCCGGTCTGGTACGGATTGGTGACTACCGACGCGCCGCAATTGCGGCACGTGGCGCGAAGGTGGTGCAGCCCCTTCAGGTTGCCGCACTTGCACTCCCAGTTGCCGATCGAATAGTCCACGAACTCCAGTTGCGACATCTCGCGGAAGTCCCGGATCGGAAACACGGAAGTGAACACGGACTGAAGCCCGCCGTCATCGCGCTCGCTGGGCAGAAGGTCCATCTGCAAGAAGCGCTGATACGACTTCATCTGGACTTCAATCAAGTTGGGAATCTGAATCGAGCCCTGGATTTTCGCGAAATCCAGACGCTGGCGTTCCCGGACGTGATGATTGCTAGTCGGCATGCGTGACCCTCGTTATTCTGTGCGGCCCTAAGACGGCCGACATTCCTTTTGGGCAAAAAGCGGACGACTGGAAAATGCACACATCACCGCGGTGCGAGACGACCTGCCCGGGATCGCTGCCCACACGGCGGCGGGGGGCCCGGAAAGGGCCCGTGAGTCTGTAACCAGTACCGGCCTCGAATTGCGTAAGCGAATTCCTTTGGCGCGGTCCGCCCGCTCTTGCGCCGCGCCGCCGCTCGAAAAACCGTACTGCAAAAACAGTTGCGCGTGGCCCCGGCCAGGCCAGGGCCCGCCAACTACTTGATTTCGACCTTAGCGCCGGCTTCTTCGAACTTCTTCTTGATCGTCGCGGCTTCGTCTTTGTTGACGCCTTCCTTGACAGTCTTCGGAGCGCCGTCAACGAGGTCCTTGGCTTCTTTCAGGCCCAGGCTGGTGACTTCGCGGACCGCTTTGATGACGTTGATCTTGTTGCCACCAACGTCGGTGAGCACGACGGAAAATTCCGTCTTCTCTTCCGCCGGTGCCGCGCCGCCAGCTGCCGCCCCGCCACCCGCCGCCACTACCGTGGCCGCCGCTGCGGAGACGCCGAAGGCTTCTTCCATCTTCTTCACGAGGTCGGACGCTTCGAGAAGCGTCAGCCCCTTGATTTCTTCCAGTATCGTTTCGACTTTCGACATGACTTTGTTCCTCTCCTCTCAATTTCAAAAAATTGAACTTACTCAGGCCGCCTCGGGGCTTGGTGTTCGACTGCCTCCGCCCGACCCAAACTTGTTGGCCTTGATGGCTTCGCTGACGGTTACCGCCAAGTTGCGCGGCAGCGCGTTCAGGGCCATGGCGATGCGTTGCGCCGGAGCGTTCAGCAGGAACATGATCTTGCTGATCAACTCCTCCTTCGACGGCAGATTCGCCAGCTGCTGAATCTCCTTGATGGAAATGACGCGCCCTTCGACAACTCCGGACTTGAACTGAAACGCCGGAACGTCTTTGGCTACCTTGGTGAGCGCTTTGGCCAGCGCCACGGGGTCAGTCGCGGTGTAGGCGATCGAATTCGTTCCGCTCAGATTCTTGAGCAAGTTTTCGGCGGGTGTTCCCGCGCCGGCTCGCTCCGCGAGCGTGTTCTTCACAACCTTGTACTTGCCGCCCGCGGCTTGCACGGCGCGGCGGAGTTTGGTGTCGTCTTCGACAGTGATGCCCTGAAAGGTCGAAAGAATGACCGTCGATACTTTGGCAAGCTCGGTCTTGAGTTTGTCCAGGTCTTGCTGCTTTTCGCTGCGATTCTTCATAATTTCGCTCCGCTGGCTTCCCTCCGCTCCGACTACGCGGCGGCGGCCATCGCTTCCACTTCGGCCAGGTCAATGGTGATGCCCGGACCCATGGTCGAGGTCAGTGTAATTTTCTTCAGGTACTTGCCCTTGGCCGCCGCGGGCTTGGCTTTGAGCACCGCTTCAATAACGGCGTGGGCGTTCTCGGCCAGTTTCGCGCCTTCAAACTGGATCTTGCCAATCGGGCAGTGCACGATCCCGGCTTTGTCGACGCGGAATTCCACTTTGCCCGCTTTCACTTCCTTGATCGCCTTGGCCACTTCAAAGGTAACCGTGCCGGTCTTTGGATTGGGCATCAACCCGCGCGGGCCGAGCACTTTACCCAGCTTGCCGGCCGAGCGCATCATGTCCGGCGTGGCGATTACGGCGTCGTAATCGGTCCACCCTTCCATGATTTTCTGCACGATGTCGTCGCCACCGACGAAGTCCGCGCCCGCTTCCTGCGCTTCGCGGACCTTTTCGCCGCCCGCAATCACCAGCACGCGCACGGATTTGCCCAGTCCATTCGGCAAACCTACAGTGCCGCGGACAACTTGGTCGGAATGCTTCGGGTCTACCCCCAGATTGATCGCCAGCTCGACCGTTTCGTTGAACTTCGTGTGATGTGCCTTCTTTAGAACTTCGGCCGCTTCGCCGAGTTTGTAGGTACGCGCTTCCACGAGCTTGCGCGCTTTCTCCACATTCTTGCCGGACTTCTTCATCGCTGCCACCTCTTCGATGCTCTGAGCGCCTGAACTTCTAGGCTTCCACGACTTCCAGGCCCATGTTGCGCGCCGTACCCATCACGGTGCGCACCGCGGAGTCCAGATTGGTGGTGTTGAGATCGACAAGCTTGATCTTGGCAATCTCTTCCACTTGCTTTTTTGTCACTTTGCCGACTTTGTTGCGGTTCGGCTCGGCGGAACCCTTGGCGATATTCGCCGCGCGCTTCAGCAGCACCGACGCCGGGGGCGTCTTCAAAATAAACGTGAAAGTGCGGTCGGTGTATACCGTCACGAGCACCGGGAAAATCATCCCGTCCGCTTCCTTCGCCGTCTTAGCGTTGAACTGCTTGCAAAAATCCATAATGTTCAAGCCGTGCGGCCCAAGCGCCGTGCCGACCGGAGGCGCCGGAGTCGCTTTGCCCGCGGGCAATTGCAGCTTGATGGTGGTCTGAATCTTCTTAGCCATGTCCGTTCGTCCTCAATCCTCACCTGGGCCCTCGCTCCGCACTCCGCGAAAGCGATTCGGGTAGAAAGTTTAGCGTGCCACTGCTCCCGCTTCCCTATCCCAGCTTCTCGACGCTGGCGAAATCCAATTCCACTGGCGTCGACCGTCCAAAAATGGTCACGGAAACCTTCAACCGGCTGTGATCGTTGTCGATCTCTTCCACGTTGCCGTTGAAATTCGCAAACGGCCCATCCACGATGCGCACCTGCTCGTTGCGCTCGAAAACCACTTTCGGCTTCGGCCGGTCTTGCGGCGTGTGCACGCGGTTGATGATGCCGTCCACTTCCGCTTCGGAGAGCGGCGACGGTGATGTCGCCGAGCCCACAAAGCCGGTCACCCGCGGCGTCGAGCGCACGGTGTGCCAGGTGTTTTCGTCCAAGTCCATTTCCACCAACACGTAGCCCGGATAGGACATGCGATTCGAAACCACCTTCTTGCCGCCGCGCACTTCCACCACTTCCTCCGTGGGAATCAGCACTCGGCCAATCTTGTCCTGCAGGCTGAAAGCGGCCACGCGGCTCTCCAGGCTTTCTTTGACTTTCTTTTCAAAGCCCGAGTACGTATGGATGATGTACCACTGCATGCCCATCGATCTCTGGTCCCCTTTAGACGCCAAAACGCTTGAATACATAGGCCACGCCCATCTGCACCAGCTTGTCCACTACGGCGAGAAAAGCCCCAAAAAACGCCACCGTGGCGATAACCACCCAGGTGGTCGACACCACGTCTTCGCGGCTCGGCCAGGTGACCTGTTTCATCTCCACGCGAACGTCGTGCAAAAATTCGCGTGTGTGGGCGACCGTGCCCGTAACCTTCTTCGTTAGCTCAGAGCCTGCTCCGCCCTGAGATTCATCGCCGCTCATTTTCACCGCCCGCGTCGCCATAAATCCTCATTCCCGTGCGCTCACTCCTGCGCTTCAGAGAAACTCTGGCAGGGGAGGAGGGATTCGAACCCCCATACCCGGTTTTGGAGACCGGAGTCCTAACCGTTGGACGACTCCCCTAAGATCGATTCCGGCCCGCCCTGGTCCCCGCGAAACGTTCTTCGCGAAAACGAAAAGTTACTTCACTTCCTTATGCGCCGTGTGCTTCCGGCACGTGTTGCAGAACTTCCTCGTTTCCAACCGCTCGGTATGCTTCTTCTTATTTTTTGCCGTTGTGTAGTTGCGGTTCTTACAGTCCCCGCACTGCAAAGTAATGATCTCGCGCATGGCTTTAACCCTTTCGCGCTCGCGGCGCTATTCAATAATTTCCGTCACGGCGCCCGCGCCGACGGTGTGGCCGCCTTCGCGAATCGCGAACCGCAAGCCCTTCTCCAAAGCGACTGGCGTAATCAACGTCACTTCGCAGCTCACGTTGTCCCCCGGCATCACCATTTCCACGCCCGCCGGCAGCTTCATGTCGCCGGTAACGTCCGTGGTGCGGAAATAAAACTGCGGCCGGTAGCCGGAGAAAAACGGCGTGTGCCGCCCGCCTTCTTCCTTCGTCAAGACGTAGGCTTCCGCTTTGAACTTCGTGTGCGGCGTGATGGAACCCGGCTTGCAAACCACCTGCCCGCGCTCCACATCTTCTTTTTCCGTGCCGCGCAGGAGCAATCCGACATTGTCGCCGGCCAAGCCTTCATCCAGCAATTTGCGGAACATCTCGACACCCGTTACGACCTTCTTCTGCGTGGCGCGGAAGCCCACAATCTCCACTTCCTCGCCAACCTTCACTTTGCCGCGTTCCACGCGCCCGGTAACCACCGTGCCGCGTCCGGAAATCGAGAAAATATCCTCGATGGGCATGGCGAATGGCTTATCGATGTCGCGCACCGGCAGCGGGACGTTCTTGTCCACCGCTTCCATCAACTCGTCAATCGTCTTTTCCCACTTGGCGTCGCCGTTCAACGCTTGCAGCGCCGAACCCTTCACGACGGCAATGGTATCGCCGGGAAACTGATAGCTCTTGAGCAACTCGCGGACTTCGAGTTCCACGAGCTCGAGCAACTCGGCGTCTTCCACCATGTCGCACTTGTTCAGGAAAACTACGATCGCTGGCACACCAACTTGCCGGGCCAGCAGAATGTGTTCTCGCGTTTGCGGCATCGGTCCGTCGGTCGCCGCCACCACCAGGATCGCGCCGTCCATCTGCGCGGCTCCGGTGATCATGTTCTTGATGTAATCCGCATGGCCCGGACAGTCCATGTGCGCGTAGTGCCGGTTGGCCGTTTCGTATTCCACGTGCGAAACCGCAATGGTGATTCCGCGCTCGCGCTC